>SL_3KL_010_SEDDRAFT_10002163_pt1 | contig 17958 bp, 8 predicted proteins | sample SodLakKL_010_SED_2_FD_10381 | JGI IMG/M metagenome (IMG submission 10381) | reverse complement strand
GAGACGTCGATCATGGGGGTGAACGTCCAGTGCAACCCGGCTGCCGATGCCTCCTTGGCGGCGATGCGCGATGCTTTTTTGATCAGCTCCGGGTCCCAGGTGGCCGATTCGGCCAACGGCACCGGAAAGATGGTGCGGTGTCCGTGGATAACGTCGAATGCGAAAAGCAATGGTATACCCAGGCGCGTCTCTTCGACGGCAATGCGCTGCAGATCCAGCGTGTGTTCTACCGTGTGCGCGTTGAATACGCCGCCCAGCTTGCTTTCGTAGATCATGTCGCGGTACTCCTCGCTCAGGACGGGTCCGGTTTCGGCAAAGCCGCTGCTCAGCAGGTTGAGCTGACCCACCTTCTCTTCCATGGTCATCAGCGCCAGCACGGAGTCCACCTTTTCGGGATGACGCAGCTCGGTGAAACGCACCGGCGACTCGCTGCTGCGTGTCACGCCGGAGTCGGCGGTGGGAGTTGTGTTTGGCGCATCGCATGAGGTGAGAAAGAGAAACAGGGATAGGAGGATGGCAACAGGTGCAATCGACAGTAACTTGTTTGTGTTCATCGTTCTATGTATTGGTTTAACGGGTCCGCAAACGCGATGGGTTGCGGTACCGTACGTGTGGTTAATTTGGTGCTTCGTCCAGCCAGCCGCCGGTGAAGCCGGCCCGTTCGAGGCCGCGGCGGATGTGCTCGTTCTCCCGCATCAGCTCCCAGATCAGGCCGCTGCGGTAGTTTTCGATTTGTATGAGGATGGGGCCCTGGTCGATGCCCAGATACTGGTCATTAACCCAGATGTCTTCTTCCAGGCCCGCATCCACCGGATAGGTGAAATTGAAGGAATCCAGGAAGCCGTACTCGCTGTAGATGGCATCGCCGAAGCTGCGGTACATATGGTGGAGCGCTTCGATGGTCTCCTGCGGTGCAAACGGCACCGATCCGCCGGCAGCCGTCGGTGCGATGGTCCCGTCGTCGTTGACATAGGCGGCACTGGCGCCACGCGCGCTGTAGCCGAGGTACTCCCGCTCGGTTCCGTCAGGCGCCGTGAGCATGGCATAGCCGGGACCGTCGCAGGCCGTCAGCCCCCAAACGTTTTCGCCGTAGCCGAGCCAGCCGTCGGGATTATCCATGGCATAAGCGCGCTGGGCCAGCGTTGCCCGGCGTGAATTCTCGAAGTAATCAATGCCTTTTGCGCGCATATACTCATCATATATGCCGCGGAAGTCGACGTACATGTGCGAATACTGGTGGACGAACAACGGACTGTAATTCACATATTCATACCCGTAGAAGGTATCCCAGATATAGGTTTCGGCCCACTTTTCCCAGGCCTCGGGCGGCACCGTGTGCTCCGGAGCGGCCAGTGCGAGGATGTAGAGGATCATGCTTTCGTCGTATCCGCGCCAGTCGTGGTCAATGTGGCCCGACTCGGGATACCAGCCCATGCTGATCAGCGGCGGATCCGTCACCGAGTACATCCACCGCCAGTCCATGCGGGCGTAAATGGCGTCGGTCAGCGTCCGGATCTCCCGCTCGACGGGGTTATCCTGATCGAAGTACTGCTGCGAAGAAAGCATGCCGGCCAGAAGCAGGGCCGAGTCGATGGTCGACAGTTCGTTCGTGCGGTAGCGTGTGCCGGTTTCCATATCCAGAAAATGGTAGAAAAATCCCCTGTAGCCGGCATTGCCCTCCGGCTCGGGTCCCTGCGGCGCCTCCCAGAAGAAGCGGATGGTGTTGCGCGTGACCTCGGCTGCCTCCTCGCGCGTGACGTAACCGCGCTCCACGGCGATGATCCACGATGTAAGCCCGAATCCCACCGCTGCAATGCTGGCAAAGGGTGGATCGGGATAGCGGTCGGGGACCAGTCCGTTCAACGGATCCGTGGTCTCGTGGAAGAAACGGAAGGTGTCTTCCTGGAGCTGATCCAGAAAAGCTCGCTGTTCGGCGTTCGGCTGCCACTCCGGCGGATAGGGGGCCACCGCTGGCGTGGGTGTCTCTACCGGTTCGCAGGCCACGACCAGGGCCATCACTACCAGCACGACCATAGTGCAGGCACCGTGAATGCGGTTGGCATGGTGGATGCGATTGGTGTCGTGGATATGGTTGGTGTCGTGGATATGGTTTGAGTTTTGGATACCAGTGGCACCGTGGATGCGGTTGGCATGGTGGATGCGATTGGTGTCGTGGATATGGTTGGTGTCGTGGATATGGTTGGTGTCGTGGATATGGTTTGAGCCTTGGATACCAGTGGCACCGTGAATGCGGTTGGTATCATGGATACGGTTGGTGCCTTGGGTACCATTGTTATCGTGGATACAGTTACATTCAAGGGCTCGATGGGTGCCCGGAATGCTGCCGGCGTTGTTGTCAGTCATGGAACCATCCTCCGGTGAAACCGGTCCCTAACTCGGTTGCATGTTCGGGTTTAGTGTCAGCAAGCAATTCGTTTTAGTCTCAGCAACCAGTTAGGTTTTTTTGTCAACTACCAGTTCGGGTTTTGTATCAATGCCCGGTTGCTCAGGTCAATCTCGTTCTGCGGGATCGGGAAGAGCTCGTGCTTGCCGGTGACGAAGTTTTTGCCAAGATCCTGCATCACCTGCGCAGCGCGGCCCTGACGGATCAGGTCGAACCAGCGCTTCTGCTCCATGGCCAGCTCCACGCGGCGCTCATGCCAGATCGCATCCAACAGTGCCTGTCCGGATGCGGTGACGTCCGGCAGCAGTTCCCGTACGGTCACATCCACGGTGAACTCTTCGGGATCCTGGCCATGGCGGATGCGGTGGATGACGACCGGTACCGTTGCGCCGTCGCTTTGCGCATCCACGGCGTCCAGGAATGATTCGCGATCGGTGATGGCAATGCCGTTGACCGAGACAATCATATCCAGCATGTTGGCGCGGACCCGTCCGCGGTCGATGTTGTGATCGAAGGATTCGATTCCGGCCTGGTCGGCAGGACCGCCTTCATGGACCAGCCGTGCGAAGACCTGCGTTTCGAGGTTGCCGAGATCCAGCACGTTCACCATATGCGGCGAGACGTTTTCCGGGAGCATGCCAATGGTCAGGGTGCGTCCGACCCGGGCGCGCTCGCGCACGTCATTGAGAAACTGGCGGGCATCGCCTTCGTTTCCGTTGCGGTAGGCGGCTTCGGCGGCGATAAGCAGCAGGTCGGAGTAGCGGAAGCGGCGGATGTTCACCGGATAGTTGTCAATGGTTCCCGGGAAATCGCTTGCGAATGCCTTTTTGTTGTAGCGTTCGTCTTCCATGGTGTGGTTTTCGATGACGGTGCGTCCGGTGCCATCGGGCAGTTCCTCCCACGGGAAGAGGATGGTGGCCTGATGACGCAGGTCGCCCGGCTCGAATGCCGCGTCAAGGTCGCGCGACGGCCGGTTGAAGCCCCACCCCAGATTGGGTGTGCCCCGCACTCCCTGCACCTGTCCGTACTGACTGCCTCCGGTGGCTTCCTCGGTGGCTGTGGCCTGGACTTCGAATATGGATTCTGAGGAGTTTTCCCCCTGCTCGGTGAAGATCATGAAGTAATCATCCAGAAGATTGTATTCTCCTGATGTGATCACGCTTCGGGCATAGGATTCGGCCTGGCCGTAGTCCTCCATATACAGATAGACCCGTGCCAGCATGGACTCGGCCGCACCTTGCGTGGCCCGGCCCAGGTCGGCGTCCGGATACTGCGACTTGAGGGGCAGGTGTTCCGCGGCGAATTCCAGATCTTCGATGATCTGGGCATAGACATCGGCGGAGGGGGTGCGTTCCTGATCGTACTCCTCGGGGGTGAGCGGCGTGGTGATCAGCGGGACATCACCGTAACCCCGGACCAGGTTGAAATAGAAGTAGGCCCGCAGGAACCGGTTCTCAGCCTTGAGACGGTTGCGCAGATCCGGATTCATATCCGTGTTTGGAAGGTTCTGCAGGTTCACATTGGTTCGGTAAATGCCCTGGTAGTTCCCGGTCCACCAGCTGAGCACCGATTGGTGACCGGCATCGTGCGTCAGGTTCTCCAGTTCGGTGAGGAACGCCGCATCCGTGGGGGTGCTGCCCTTGGTGGCATCATCGGAGATCATGTCGGTGAGGCCGAGAAAATCGAAGACGTGGATGTTCCAGTCGCGCAGCTTGTGGTAACTGGCGTTGGTCGCCTGGATAGCTTCCTCTTCATCCGTGAAAAAGTTCTCGGTGGTCTGCTGTCCCAGTGGGGTCCTGTCCAGCTGGCTGTCGCAGCCAGTGAAGAAGACCAGGATCAGCAGGACCGGCAGGGTGTTTCGCAGCAGTCGCGCGAGGTGCGGCATGTGCGGCATGTGCGGCATGTGTGGCAGTTGTGTCAGTTGCAACATGTGCCGCAGGCAAGGCAGGCCCGAGCGGCGCGCGCTCAACGTGGGGGCTGCCGGATGTGTGGTATGTAAATTCGTATTCATCTGTCTGTTCATTTGGATGTGTAAGGTCAGATGGGTCATCCGTTGGCGCCGTTTCCTCAGAATGTGGCGTTGATACCCAGGTTGATGGTGCGCGCAAACGGATAGAAGGCATCGTCGATACCCGTTGCAATGACAGAAGGACTGGCAATTTCAGGAGTATATCCCTCGTAGCCCGTCAATGTGAAAAGATTGGTGGCACTGGCGTATACGCGCAAGGTGCCGAGCCCGATCCGTTCACTGATCTGACTGCTGATGGTGTACCCAAGCGTCAGGTTCTGGAGCTTCAGGAAATCGCCATCCTCAATGAAAAAGTCGGAGACAAGATAGTTGTGCCCGCCATCGGTGATACGCGGATAGGTGGTGCCCGGACTGTCTTCGGTCCAGCGGTCCAGTGCGGCACGTTCGAAATTGGGTGTGCCAAACCGCGCCTGCTTCTTGGCGTTGTAGATCTTGTTGCCGGCCTGTCCGGTAAAGGTTGCGCTCAGATCGAATCCGAGGTAAGCGAATTCGAGGTTGAACGAGAAGAGCAGGTCGGGAATGGGGGATCCGAGGTCCGTGCGGTCTTCGGTAGTGATCTCACCGTCGCCTGTGACATCTACGTAGCGAATGTCGCCGGGTTGCTCCCCGCCGCGCAGCGGTCCGGCATCGATTTCGTCCTGGTTCTGGAAGATGCCGTCGGTCTTGTAGCCGAAGAAGGATCCAATGGGCTTGCCGATAACGGTTCTGGTGGCCAGCATGCCGCCGATACCGACACCGCCTCCGAAGATCTCCTCGTTGCCGCGTCCCAGATCGAGAACTTCATTGCTGATCGTGGTCAGGTTTCCGCCGATGCTGTAGAAGAGCCGGCCGCGGGTTTCCTGCCAGTTAAGCGTGAGCTCAAAGCCGCTGTTACGCACCTCGGCGGCATTGACGACCGGCTGTCCTTCCACCCCGATGTAACCCGGAATGGGGACGGCGACCAGGATCCCGTCCGTATCGCGGCGGTAATAGTCCGCGTCAATGGAGAGCCGCTCGTTCAGGAACACGGTCTCGATGCCTACGTTGGTCTGGGTGGTTTCCTCCCACCGGATCTCTGGGTTGGAAAGGCTGATCGGCAGGGCGCCGAAGTAGATGGTTCCGCCCGGACCGAATACGGCGTTCAGGTTGCCGGCCACAAGGGCGGCGTACTCGTAGTTGCCGATGCGGTCGTTACCGAGGATCCCCCAGCTGGCCCGGGGCTTGATCAGATCCACCCAGGTCAGATCGGGGAAAAAGGGTTCGTCCGTGACGACCCAGCCCAGGCCGAACGATGGGAACCATCCATACCGGTTCAGATCACCGAATCGGGAGGAACCGTCGTAACGCAGCGATGTCGTCAGCATGTAGCGGTCACGCCAGGTGTAGTTGGCGCGTCCGAGCACCGAGAAAATGGCCCATTCGCCGGCGGAGTTGAAGTTGGTCATGCCTTCGCTGTCGTCGGCGGCATTGAGGTACCAGAGGGAGGGATCGTCGCCGATCACGTTGATGCGGCCGCCACCCAGGTTTTCACTGCGGAACTGCTCATAGGTCACACCGCCGAGCAGGTCGACACGGTGATCGTCGATGGTGCGCTGGAACTGCACCGTGTTTTCCCACAAGATCTTGTTCCCGTAGTTGGTGCTCACGTTGATCGAACGCTGTTCGCTCTGCTGAATCGCAGATACGAAGAAGATCGGGGAGAAATTGCGGTTGTGCGTGCGATTGACGTCGATACCGAAATTGGAGCGGTAACGGAAATGATCGAGGAAGTCGATATGAAGATAGGCGTTACCGGTGAGCCGCTGGCGGAAATTCTCATTATTGCTGTTGTACTCCAGGTCCGCCACCGGGTTGCCGACCGAGGCGCGGGCATCGGTGGGGGAGTAGTCGCCGTCTTCGGTGAATACGGGTATGGTGGGATCCACACGGTAGGCGGTGCCGACCACGTTCGGCGCGTTCCGGTAGTCCTCATATATGAAGGCCACGTTGTGTCCGACCTGGATATTGTCGGTCAGGTAGTAGTCGTTGTTGACCCGGAAGGAGTAACGGTCCAGATAGTTGTTGTGGATGATACCGTCCTGGCCGGTGACACTCGCGCTCAGGTTGTAGGCGGTACGGCTGGTGCCGCCGGCGGCGCTGATGGAAAAGCTGCGGATGGGTGCAACCCGGAAGATCTCGTCCTGCCAGTCGGTTCCCTCGCCAAATTGTGCGGGATCATCGAAGGGAGGCGTCCGGCCTTCGTTCATGGCCGCTTCGTTGGCCAGGGTGGCGTATTCCCGGGCGTTGGTGAGCGGCACGGTGCGGGCCACTTCCTGCCAGCCGTAGTAGGTATTGACCTTGATCTCGGTAGGACGGTCAATGGTGGACCGGTTGGTGGTAATGAGGATCACACCGTTTGCCCCGCGTGCCCCGTAGATGGCGGCGGCCGAGGCGTCCTTCAGGATGTCGACCGACTCGATGTCATTGGGGTTCAGAAAATTGATGTCATCCAGGATCATCCCGTCCACCACAAACAGAGGAGAGGCGTCGTTGAGCGTGCCGACCCCGCGGATGCGGATGATGGAGCTGGCGCCGGGCGCACCCGACCCGGGTGTTACCTGGATACCGGCCGAAACGCCCTGAAGCGTCTGATCGATGGATTGCGTGGGGATGCGTGCCAGACGGTCACCTTCCACCCGGCCGATGGAGCCGGTGACGTCACGCCGGCGCTGCACGCCATATCCGACGATGACCAGTTCCTCCCCGACGATCTCTGTGGGGGACAGTGTGACGTCGATTTGTTCCCGGCCTTCAATGGGGACTTCCTTTGAGTCAAATCCAAGATAGGAGAACTGGAGGATGTCGTCGGGCTCGGGCGCGGTCAGCATGAACGCGCCGTTGGCGTCCGTTGTGGTGCCAATGGTCGTGCCACGCACCATGATGTTCACCCCGATCAGGGGCTCATCTGTTTCGGCATCTGTGACCGTACCCCGCACCTCATGCTGGGCAAGTACGGTGCCGCTGGCCGCCAGCAAGAGCGCAGCCAAACCGAAACAGAAAAGAAAATGGCATCTTTGTAATCGATTGTTCATAGTGATTCCATTTGGAGTTTATTGGAGGAGAATAAAACGGTGGAGTTTATGTTCCGCTTTTGAGGCGTACGTTTAAATATTTGTGCAAAAATGATAGAATGAAATCTGTGCAAAAAGTATAAAATGGGAGCGGTGCCCAAGCCCGGCTGATTGTTGCGTGATATGTTGGATATGGGTACATAACAGTGGCAATAAAGTCGCGATGTAATCCAATATGCGGTTGTACAGCGGCAGAGCATGCTTCGTATGGAAGCCCTTTTATATAGATAACTTATTTGAACCGCGATGCAATGTCAAGTTAAATAATGTATGCAAAAAAACATCGCAAAAATGATATTTGCATTGTTTATTTACTTGCGGTTGACTCACGCTGGACCAGGTGCACCGGGATGAGGCTGAGTGTACCGTGTTTGTATCCCTGTTTGGAGATCTTGTTTTTCAGTGTTTTGATGGATGAGACCCCGAGCTCGACGAAATCCGTATTAATGGAAGAGAGTCGCGGTTTCCGATGTACTCCGGTCGGCAGATTGTCATATCCGAGAATGGCGATGTCTTCCGGAATGCGCAGGCCGGCGGCTTTGGCCTCTTCCATGAAACCGGTGGCCATACTGTCATTTGTGGCAAAAATGGCATCTGTCGGGAGGCCATTCCTTTTTGTTCCAGTTCCCCCGGATTTTGGATCGCTTCCGGATGCGGGGTGTGTCTGTGTACCTTTGCGATAGGCCTGAAAAGCCTCCATGCCGGACTGAAACTCATAGTTGCCATTGTACCGCCAGGTGAGTTCCAGATCGGGCTGGTGCCGCACGTAGTCCCTGAAACCGTTGGACCGGAAACGGCTTTCCGGACGGATGGCAGGGCCTTCAATGATACCAAGACGACGATAACCCAGCTCGTGGAAGTGTGCCGCAGCCAACCTCCCGCCGTTGTACCCGTCGAATGTGATCGTGGCTATGTTCGGGTTGTCGATCAGGGAGTTGGATACGACAGGAAATCCGTCAGGCAAGACCTTGAGGATCTCCTCATAGTGCGAGCGTTCAAGAGCCGGAAAGAAGAGGATGAAACCGTCGTACTGATTATTCTTGTGGATTTGCTGGATGGTCCGAACGCACTCTTTTCGCTGATCCTGGACACTGAGCAGGGATATCCGCACGCCTTCTATGTATGACGCATCCCGGTATCCGCAGAACATGGATGCATAGAATTCACCGATACGATACTCGGAAAGGAATGCAAAATGAAGTGTTTTGTTCTTTTTGCGCTGGCGGCGTTTTCTGGTGGTGGACCGGTAGCCGATTTCCCGTGCCGCCTGGTGTACCTCATCCCTTGTTTTCTTGCTTATGCTACTGGAATTGGCCAGTGAACGGGAGACAGTCGAAATAGAGTATCCGGTCTTTTCCGCAATCTGTTTCAGCGTAGGCTTCATAGATTCCCATGCATATTGTGATACAATAGTCTATGCAAAATAGTACAAACCGGGCAGGAATCATAGGCCGTTTTAAGTCAGGTTCCCATGACCACAGGATACTATTTTATCAGTACCATGGACCGGGTCAGTGATGCACCGGAAGCGCTGAGGCGGTACAGGTAGACACCGCTTGCCAGGTGCCGGGCGTTGAATGGCACAGTGTGGCGTCCTGCAGGATACGGTTCGTCGGCCAGCAGCGCCACCTTGCGGCCGGTAATATCATACACTGCAATGGTCACATGGGACGGTTCCACCAGCTGGAAAGGTATCCGGGTCTGCGCATTGAACGGATTCGGGTAGTTCTGGCTCAGATGCAGGCGCTCGGGCAGGTCAGGATCCGGCCCGTCACCCGGATCCCCGCCTGTTGCACGACTTCCCTCCACCTTAATGGCTGCAATGTGCAGTTTGGTGCGGGAGCCGTCCTCCGGATCGTGTCGCATCCCCGTATGGTAATAGCGCCAGAGAAGCTCTACGCGCTGCTGACCCACGGCATCGGCCGGAAGGGGCTGAGGACCGAATTCCCGACGGTGCCCGGCACTGTCGCTGCGGGCATACACGTACGGTTTGCCATCCGTATCCGTAACATCACGGAATGGCCCCTGATTGCCGACGCGGTACTGCAGCCGAAACGCATACTCCCGCGAATTCGGGCTCACCGTGCCCGCCCCCCAGCTCACCATGACCCGGTCCACATCCAAGGTATTCAAAGCCAGGATGGCCCCGCCCAGCCGGCGACCCGGATACCCCGGGTTTCCGTTCAAGTTGCTGGTATTGATAAAGGCAAATCCTTCATCCCCCCGTCCCGTGACACGGGTGCGCTCCACCAGGTCATAGGCACCGGTAGTGAATCCGGCCTGGGAAGCGCCCAGCGGCGGCTCAATCCTGTCCATGTGGACAAAAACCATATTTGGGGGATACGTGCCGGCAGGGTTTCCGGCATCCCATCTGTCAAAATGGTAGGATGTGCTGTCAGTCAGCACAAACGGTTCCGGCACGGCGCCACCCGACTGATCGTCGGGGACAAAGTGCGGCTGGATGACAGTATTGTCCTCCGGATAGAACTCCATAGCGGGATCCGGGATCGTGTCGCCGTTGACCACCCAGTGTGAAAACCGGTATCCGGCCGACGGCTCAGCTTCCATGCGCACCGGGATATCGGGGAAATAACGGCCCTCCCAGGTCTTGCTCCCGTCATCCCAATTGCGCAGTCCATAGGCCTCTGGCCCCTCAAAAGGCAAGCCGATATCAAGAGAGTTCAGGTGGATGCGGCCGGTGCCCGCCTCCGGCATAACCACCGATACGGTCCGGGGCTGACCAAGACCGAAGTGGTCCCGCAAATGGGCGATCTGGTGCGCCGGTCGCTCTTCCGCAAAACGCAGCATCACATTCACGTGTTGCTCCCAGTACCGGAAAGTGGGTGGATGCGACCAGCGGTCGATATGACGCGGCATCTCCGGACGTATCGCCTCTGCCATGTCATTGATGAGCGACTTCGAGCGCTCCGTAGCAAATGTCGTATTTAGCAGGTCGGTGAATCGCCGCAGAAAATCGTCCCGGAAATCAGGATTTTCAAGAAGCGAGCGGATCAGGAACGAGGCCCAGGGTGGATTTGCGTAGGTCACCTCCTCGGGATCCAGGACGAACCGGACCATGTCGAACTCCCAGGCGCCGTGCCCTTCCTGCAGGCCATATCCAAAATCGAGATCGTACACCAGCCACCGCCAGCGGCCGTCCAGTTCGGGGATGTGCGGATTTGGCGGACCGCTGTAGCGCCAGAAATCGATATTGTTGCCCGGCCAGTCGGTGTTGCGGAAAAAGAGCTGGAGGATGTTGTAATCGATGAAGTTCTCCAGATCCATCATCCCGGAAATGTGCTCCAGGTGCCCGGCATCTGCCACATCGTGTTCTTCAATATAGGCAAGCATGTCCAGATAGTGGATATTGTCGCCCTCATTGGCGTGGTCTTGCTCCTCCAACAGATCCAAATGCTCCTCCGGTACTTCGTATCTCCGCTCCAGGTAGTGCTTGTCGTAGCGCTCGCGGATATTATGGATGCCCCAGTACTCGCCATTCAGGAAAAGCACGGACGGTCGGTAAGCCTGTGTCTCGACGTTGAGCCCGGTTACCAGGCGCTGCATGAACGCATCGCGGAACATGGTGGTGCGCCGGTAGAAGTCCTGTCCGGAGTTGCGCAGGATCAGCCGCTTGAATTCGCTGTAGGGTTCGTCCGGGAAAACCTGATGGTGGATGTGGCTCTTGCCGTAGTCGCTGCGGGCGTAGAGGCGCAGGGATTTCTGTGGCAGGGCGCGGGATCCGCCACCGTGGATACGCACGCCAATATCCTGCTGGAATATTTGCCTGCCGTCCTCGAACCATTCCAGGGACGCTTCACGCTCCCATTCCACACCGCGCTGGAAATAGTTGGCGTTGGGCCGGCCCCAAACACTATCGCCAAACCCGAGACTGTCGTAAATGGCGCCCGGAACGTAAATGCCAAATTCATTATCGAAAAACGATTCCTCCGGGACGGTGATGGAGAGCACGGGGAGATCCTGCTGCTCCAGTCCGGGAAACCAGGTACCGGTGGCCGGCGGCGATGGAAGCCAGCCCGGTTTAATGGCCACGGCACGGATAACATGCCCTTTGTCCAGCCGCACTTCCGGTGCAAACCAGCCGTATCTGCGCGCCTCGCCCTCGGGCGGCGTCGTACGGATCATGGAGATCAAGTTTTTTTCTCCTGCCCGGCTGGAAAGTCCGACAGGACCGGTGTAACGGATGGAGCCGGTATCAGGCACCGAACCGTCGGTGGTATAAAAAATGGAGACGTCCGGGTCATCATGGTGCAGCTCAAGCAGCTTTGGCTCGTGGTAGAAGCCGGGCTGGACGCTGAACTCTGGCGGTGCCAGGATGCCCGCAAAGTGTTCGTCCTTGTTTGGGCCGCCGGGTGTGGGATGAGTGAACATTCGGAAGGTGCCGGTACCGTCGGGAAAGCGTCCCCATGAGTGGTCGGACGGCATTTCCGGAACCTCGGCCGCATCCACCAGAACACCCTGCAAGGAAGTGATCCGGAGGGTGGTACCGGTTTCGTCGGGAGAGAAGCCAGTATGCAGCGGGCTGCCAGGCTGGTGTCGATCCTTGCCCGAAAGCCAGATCATCATGAATTCACCGGGATGGATGGCGGTGTCCGGAAAGACCCATTCCCATGGGTTGCCGGGATCGTGGCTGAGTCCGAATGCCTGAAGGTTTTCGGGATCGTCGGAATAGTTGTAAAGCTCCAGCCAGGCCTCAAAGTCACCGTCCTCGTCAGCCAGGGTCTGGTTGTTCACCAACATGATTTCATTGATGGCAACCTGCGCGTGAAGGGTCCCGGTGTGGATGATAATTAGTATAATAACTGCAATAAATCTCATCAGTTGTCGGAAGAAGCGCAAAATATTAGTAGCGTGGCGCATTCAGGTTAACATCCCTAAGATAATGATTTTCTGACGCAACTACAGGTTGCAATACATGGCTTTGCCAAAGCGGATGAATCGGAGGGGGCATCCGTCGCCTGAACGAACACGGTTTATTTTTCTGATTTGGCCTCTCTGAGTTTGTCTCTCTATGTCGGTCTCTCAAAGTTGGCCTCTCTGAGTTGGCCTCTCTGAGTTGGCCTCTCTTTGTTGCTTCCCCCAAGTTGGTCCCTGAGCTACTCAGGCCTGTTGGTATCCTCGATCGGGAATGGCGAGGCCAGGATCCGGTCCATTTTGAGAGTCACCGCAGCCCCCTGGTGCTCCTTTCCGCCGGCCGTGATGCGGAATCCATTCACCTGGTTGCCCTCACGGGTGAGGTGGCCATCGCCGTTAAGGTATCCATCGAACAGGGAATCCGAAAGCCGGGTCTGGATGAGCTGCCACTCTCCCGGGACCAGGCGCGTGGCCGGACCGGCCTCGAGCTGCCCGTCGCCGTCGCGGATCACGATCCGGAACTCCAGGTCGTCGTCGGCCTTCACCCAGGCCCCGACATGGCTGCCGTAGAGCTGATGGCCCAGTTCCTGCCGAAGCTGGCGGGTGATGCGGATATCCCAGTCCACATCACGGTCGGGGTCGTCCACAAAAGACCAGACTGCCGTCCCGTTTTGCAGCGTCAGGCTGGAGTGGTTCGGATCCACCCCCAGGATCTGAGCCCGATGCGTCTGCGCAGGTGTGGCCCAGCCGCTGATATCACCCTCAAAATCATGGATGACTTCCGTAACCACATCCCCCCGGACCTTGAAAGGGATGGAAAGGGCTGCCGAGCCGACATCCAGATCCAGCTGTCCGCTCCCGTGAGTGCTGGCATATACGGTGCCGTCATGCGACAGGTACAGAGCTTCTCCGGGCTGATCAAAACGCACGCGGTCCAGCGGGATCTTTCGCGTGGTGCCCTCGGCGGTTTGGCCGTAAAGCGTGAGGTCGGTCCGTTCGCCGGGAGCCAAAGCGAGTTCGTCCGGTTCCGCTGTCAGGGAGGTGTAATGGTGGACGCGCACCCCGGTAGTGGCGCTGATGTCACCCGAATGCACGGAAACGGTGCCGGTGGTGTCGGTTTGGCCGGGTGTGAACACGCCGTTATCGAGCCGGCCCAAAGCGGGATCAAACTCCCACGTCAGGTCATCCGGGACGGGGACCGGGTTCTGGAATGCGTCATACGCCGTGATGGTGATGGGCTGTGACTCATGAGGATACAGGGTAAAATCTTCCGGAAGGATGTTCAGGTGCACCGCCTCGCCTTCCGGAGCTGTGCTTACGAGCATCAGGGCATTGGCAACCCTGCGTTCCCCGCCGGGATCGGAGGGGCTGTTGGCCACTTCATTGCGGATAACGAGTGTGGTTGACCCGCCGCCGTCCAGGTTCACGGCATGCCAGGCACCCAGCTGCAGCAGCACGTCGGCCATTTCACGATAGCTCATGCCGATGCTTGTCATCTGCCTTCCATCCACCGTGCAGAGATAGACCATGGTGGTATCGCGGTCCATGGCGACAAACGTGCGCGGATGCCGGGCTTCGTTGGTCCCGCGGTAAGGACGTCCGTCATCCAGGATGCGGACCCCGCCGCCCATCACATCGGTGAGCCGCCGGTGATCGGGCCGGAATCCGGCGCGGATGGTGACCCTATCGCCAGTTTTTAGCGCGGAAGCCATTGCCGCGGCTTTATCCGGATCCTGCACGCGGACGACGTACCCGTTGTCCGGGATGGATGTTTCCCCGCCTTCATGAAGCGCCTGTATGTGAAAGTGCTGATTGATGCCGGAGCCTGTCGACTGATCGATACCGGAGTCTGGAAGCTCTGCCGGGGCATCGTGGATAAGCACCATTTCGAGGATGTTCCTGCCGGATGGTGTGCGGTCGCCGAAAAAACGGTTGAAAGCCAGAACGCCGGCGTCGGATGCGGTGCGGTTGATGCCCTGGATAGCTAAAGTGGTTTCATCGGGAAGCGTGAGCGATCCCCGGAACGTTAGGGCTTCCATATACGGACGGCCATCGGAATCCACCGCAAAATGATACCGGTTGCGGATGGGCACTCCGTGCGCGAATTTGCCCCGGACCATCTGGTTGGAAATAGGCCGGTGGGTGTCGAAACTGAAGAAGTCGCCGTTGATGGCGGCAACGACACGGTTGCCCGGACGATCGGCGTCGCGTGAGAGCTCCGTGGTACGCGTCAGTTTGTTCGGTCGTGCGGTCTCGAAGTGGAGCCACGGGTTGCTCAGGTCCACGGTAATCACATCCATAATATTGGGTCCGCTGAGGAGATAGCGGGTATGTACGGCCCCTGGGCTGACTTCGACGGAGAACAGGGTGTCCGGTCCGGACACTTGTCCGGCATATCCTGTGGCCGGAATCTGCGCAATCAGCAGTACCGTGAACAGGAGGGCTGCCGGTCTGAAACCGGTTGATGAATCGTCCTTTGAACGGTCGGTTGTATTCATTATAGGTTCAGGATTCCTGTTGTGTGAACAGTCTCTCATCGCATATACGTATTAGGTACCTGTAAAATAGGATATTCCTTCGAAACCATGAATGCCAAATCATCCACCCGTTTTTTTTGCTCAAAAAAAGAATTATATTCTATACATCATAGCCGGCTTGCGCCGGCACGTTTTTAGCAATACGGAAATACCTATGGCATACCGCAGAACCGAGTACATGGAAAAGCGTGTGGCGCGCCGCAAGCAGCAGATCATCAAGGCGGCCGAGGAGCTGATCAGTGAGTCCGGCTACAAAGCGACCACCATGCAGGATGTGGCCAGCAAGGCGGGCACATCAATCGGAAATGTCTATTTCTATTTTTCCAACAAGGACGAGATGGTCATGGAGGTGATCGACCATTTGTGCGACGAGATCTGGAACACGGGCGACCTGGAGAGGGTGGACCTGAGCTCCTATCCGCACTATTCCATCGAGGCGCTGGACGATTACCTGAAAATCACCGCCATTTTTGAAAAGAAGCACTTTGCAAAGGCCATTCTAGGAGGGGCAACCTATCCGGGTTTTCGTGACCGGCTGATCCGTTTTTTTGAGGATAAGGCGGTAAAACGGTATGCCAAATATTCCGATTTCTATCAGGGCATTGACAGGGAGATGGCATTTGCCTGTCATTTCGGTTCGGTTATCAACGTCATGATGAAAGTGCTGGAGGAAAAGCTCGATCGCACACCGCATGAGGTGGGCATGTTCCTGGCCCGTTGGAAACTGCAGGCTCGGGGACTGCGGCAGGAGACCGTCAACAAAGCCCTGTCCGACCTTGAACAGCTCATTCAGCAGATCGACCGGTTGAAAAGCAAATCCTGACTCTGGCGCACTCAAATAGACGATCGGCACCTGCTTTATAGAATATTATTCGAAAACTATTTGACATAAATAGAATAATGTTCTATCTTTTTTGTGTTGATTTTACTTCTGACTCATAGTAACCGGGTTGCCGATACTGCACCCACGGTCATCACAGCCCGGAAAACCAACATAAACCCCACTACAAGGTCCCGTTTGGATGCGGGACCTTGTCTTTTTCCGGATGCCGCCTTTCCTGCTCCGGATCGTGATGACAGCCCGCGCCCTTGTCCATTCTCATGCCCATGACTATGACTATGACTATGACTATACCTCTGCCTCTGCCTCTGCCTCTGCCTATGCCTATGCCTATGCCCTGAGGTACCGTTGCCAGTCCGGCCGGACATCTCTCCCCGTTGACTTGCTTCTCCACGCAAATCCGCCCATGTACTATTCCGCATGTGCCAGCATTACCAGATATTGCAATTCAAAGAAATTGTATCTTGTGCCATTTATAAGCTGTAGAAAGCATTTAAAATCAATCAAATGAGAGAAAAATAGAATAAAGTTCATAAAATATTTGTAAGAATAGAATAAAGTTCTATATTTGAATTGTTGACTCAAGTCTCAGAGTTGCCGGCATTTCGCTGCCACCCCAAAAAGCGGAATATCGGAACCTGATAAAACCCCCACTACAGGATTCCGCTGGAAGGCGGGATCCTGTTTTTTATCCATCCGGACTGGCAAGTCGCCATTCTGGTGGACGAAGAGCAACGGCAGGGCCGGTTTGAAGTCAGCATACCACCGACATCTTCAACCTGTAAAACAGAACTGAAGGAATGAGAATAATCAAGTTAGTATTACTTCCCGTATTGCTTGCAGTTACCTGCTATCCGGCCGTTTCCAAGGCGCAGCCGGTTGCAACAAATCCACCTGCGGATACGCAGGAAAATTGGCGTCCCGCTCTCAGCGAAGTGATGGAACGGTCCGTAGCCCGCAGCCATACCCTTAAATCCGGAATGGCGGAGGTCGACAAGGCCCGGTTCGACCGCCACATGGTCTATCAGACCTATCTGCCCAATGTCAGGTTGGAATCCAGTTTCCGTTCCCTGGACCAGCGCATCCGGTTCGGGGTGGACCCAATTACCATGCCGTTCCCTGAGCCGAACGGGCTGCAGGTCGACATACCCCCAATCACGTTGCAGGAACGCAATACCTTCCAGGCATCGGTGGAGGTGACCCAGGTGCTGTTCACGGGTTTCAAGGTGCCCAGGATGGGACAGGCGGCCTACCATGGCGAACAGGCTGCGCGGCAGATGGTGGAGGCCGACAAGCAGTCCCTGCTGCTTGAGACGGCGGAAGCCTATGACCAGCTGGTGCTTGTCGAGCAGGCGCTCCGGGTGCTGGACCGTGCCGATCGCAGGCTGAGAGAAGAGCAGCGCGTGGCGGACCGGGCTTATGAAGAGGGGCTGATACCGGCTTATGACCTCACCCGGCTGCGCATCGCACGCAATGACCTTGAGAAGGAGCGGATCCGAAGGGAAGGGGACCGCGAGCTTGCTGCCAGAAAACTGGAGCACCTGAGTGGCATCTCATGGAGAAGATTTGTGGATGTGGTTCCTGCTACCAACACCGATAATGAGCAGACATCCGCATCCAAAGAGCTGCCGGATTCCCGGCTGGATCTTATCGATCTCAGACCGGGCGACATTCCGCAATATACACGTCCGGAGGTGCGGGCACTTGAGGAAGCCGGTAAAGCAGCTGACTATGCTTACAGGGCCCGGCGGGCTGATTACTTTCCGCAGGCGTACGCATTCCTGCGACAGGAGCTGTATGAAGACGACCTGTCGGTCCTGGAACCGGCCCGGGTCATGGGCTTCGGACTGCGTTGGGAACTGTTCGACGGTTTCGACAGGTCCCGGCGCATCCAGAAAGCCGAACGGGATCGCGTGATCGCCAGGGAGCGTCTTGAGGAAGCCGCTTCGCTTGTGGAACTGGAGCGGCGCAATGCAGAGGTGCGCTTGTCAGTGACGGAGAGGCAGCTTGATGTGGCCGGGGAGACCCTTTCCGAGGCTGAAACATCCTTGCGCCTGTCCACACAACGGTACCGTCTCGGACTGGCGCCCGTATCCGAGAGACTGGAAGCCGAAACCGGATACCAGCGTGCGGAACTGGATTGGCAGCAGGCCGTCTTCGAGCAGCGAAGAGCCGCCATGGAACTG
>SL_3KL_010_SEDDRAFT_10002162_pt1 | contig 17960 bp, 27 predicted proteins | sample SodLakKL_010_SED_2_FD_10381 | JGI IMG/M metagenome (IMG submission 10381) | reverse complement strand
ATTGAAGAAGATTGGAAAACTGATGATGTAGAAGATACTTATGAAGAAGCTCTAGAGATTGCTTTACAAAATGGATTAAAACTTATTAAAACGTAGTAAAGTTAGTGATTTAGGTACTAAAAGAATTGGACTTATTGGATTTAAACTTACAAAATTACCTAATATTTAAAAGATATGGAAGACAGACTTATAAACTTTGAAACAGCTCAATTGGCTAAAGAAAAAGGATTTAAAGAGAAAACATTTTACTATTATTATTACTATGAAGATAATGAAGATAATAGGGAGCTTTGTCCAGAAAAAATAGGAACTAGTGAATTAATAGCAAATTCTGTTAGTGGTATGTCTTCTAAAACAGCAGCAGATGCCGGTTTTGGGGGCTGTCATACAGGTGATTATTTACATTATAGAGTGGTTTTAAAAGAATTACTTATAGATGTAAATAAATATCCAGCCAAAAATGTAATGTTTCAAGCCCCAACCATTGCAGAAGTAGTGATGTGGTTGTATGAGAAATATGGGATTTGGGTTAGGATAACTCCTATACCATACTCTGATAATTTAACACATTGGAGGTGGGAACACATGTCTACTAATTATGCAACAAGAAATGCAGGTTGGAAAAAACAAGAAGATTATATGTCACCAACAGAAGCATATCAAGCAGCTATTTTATACGCTTTAAAACATTTGATATAAAAAAAATATTTAACATGAAGAAACGAAAAAAAATAGTAGCTTGGTTACAAAGTTGTCCTTACCCAGAATTTGTAACACCTGAAACAGCTGAATTAGCTCAGAAAGAAGGATTCCTTGTTTCTACTGCCACTTTACACAGCTTAAAAAGTCTATATGAAATAGATGGTTATATGCCTGATTTAGATAAAGAAGGATTATTTGAAGTTACTCAGGTTAATATTCAAAAGTGGTTAAGAGAAGAAAAGTTTATTCATATAAAGATTGGTATTGGAGAAGAAACTGGTTGGTCCTATACTCTTTTAACTCTTAATGGAAACTTTCTTTATGGTATGAGGGGATATCCCTGGCAAGACAGTGGTTTTGCGAGCTATGAAGAAGCTTTAGAGAAAGGAATGTATGTGATTTTAAAGAAGTACTGCGAAGACCAGGAAAAGAAGAAAAAGAAGAAAATTTAAACCTTTATTTTATGCAAAAAACTAGAGAAGAAATTCAGAGAGAGTCTTTAAAAAAACTAGAAGAAAAAAACTTCATAGGAACTGTAGTTCTATCTACAGGTACAGGTAAGACCAGAATAGCAATAAATGCTATCAAAAAAGGAGAATTTTCTAATATTCTTATAACTAGTCCTAGAACCAATCTAAAGAATAATTGGAAAGAAGAACTTGAAAAGTGGGGACTTACTCATATTGAAGATACTGAGTGGGGAGTTAAAGTGTATAATGATGACAATTGGCACGCAGGTAGTATAGAAAAAACTATAAACATTACTATTGAAAATGTTCAAACTGCCTATAAATGGGAAGGAAAAGAATTGACAGAATTTGATCTTGTGATATTTGATGAAATTCACACTATGACTACTCCAAAGTACGGTAGAATTATAAAACTGGCAGCTTATTTTGACTTATGTAGAATAGGGCTAACAGCTACTCCTGATATTATTAAGAAAGACGAGAAGATGGAGTTTTACAAACTCTTTTGTCCTATTATCTATGAATATAATAATAGTGAGAAAGATGGTATTACTAACAAAAAACTCATTTATGCCTTAAGATATAATTTGACAGACGATGTTAAATATAAAGTAGAGACTAAAACTAAGTCTTGGGTTCAAGGAGAGCTCAGTTATTATAATTATCTGGAATCTGTTATTGAAGAAACTAAAGCTGAAATTATGTCTAAGTACCCCTATGAAGATGTACTAGGAGTAAAAGCGGTATATGCTCTCAAAAACCCATCTAAGCCACCAGAGATGAAGAAAATTCTGGGAAGGTATTGGTGGGCTATTACTCAAAGAAAAAAGTTATTATGGAATTTAAATAGTAGTGCTAATTTAGCACTCACTCTTAAAAACAAAGTATTGAGGTCTAGAAAAAACAGAACTTGGAAGAGTAATAAAGTATTGTTGTTTTCTGAACTCACTTCTAAGAGTCAAAGACTATCAGAATACTATATAAATAGTAAGCAAGACGTTGAACACAATCAGAAGATGATTGAAATGTTTAATTCAGGTAAAATAAAAGAACTTGCATCTTGTCAATCCCTCACATTGGGAATGAATCTCAGGAAAGCCAACTACGCTATTTTTGAGAGTTTTAATTCTAGTGAAACTAATAATTTACAGAAACAAGGAAGACTTAATAGACTTCCATTAACAGAAGAAGCTGTATTAGTTTATATAGTTCCTAGAAACACTCAAGCAGAAGTGTGGTTTGAAAAAGCTACTGAGAATCAAGAAGTGCGAGAAATTAATGTTAATCAAATAATATGAAGAATTTATCTGGAAGTGCAGAAGGTCAGATTGAAAAATTTGATAGTATTGTAGAAGAAGTAGAAACTATGGAATCGTTAGAGCTAGAAGATGATTTTAAAGCTCTGGAAAAAGTATATGAGAGTTTACTTAGTAAGTACAATCGTCACAAAAGTAAAACCCTCAACGATTCCCTAGTTTCTATGGAAGGTGCATTAAGAATCTTAAAAAATTGATGTATGGAAATAATTTTAGATCTTAAAAAATTAGAAAAATCAGAGCTATGTCTAAAAAAATTCGTATATTTGCAAGCTCTGGTTGACGAGGTAGAGATTGATTTAGATTTGATTGATCCTGAATGGAAAGAGTTAGAAGAGGAATTAGAAGTAGAGATGTACATTAAAGTTGTAGGAAGGGATGTGTTTCCTCGTCAAAAGACTCTAGATTTATTCAGTATTAAGCAGAATGATGTAACCTTCGATGAGTTCTGGGATAAATACCACAGTGTAACAGGTAAGCCCAAGACAGATAAAAATCCTGCTGAGAAATATTGGAGAAAACTTACCAAAACTCACAAGAAACTAGCTTTGGATATGATTGAACCTTATTACAATAGTCTAGATAATCCTAGGTTTTGTAAAAAAGCTAGAACATATTTAGCTGATAAAAATTTCTTAGATGAGTTTGTAAAAGAAAATTCAGGAGAAGATCCCTTTATTCAAAAAGCCTAAATTTAATAATTATGGAAATAAATAGAGAACAAGCACGACAATTAGCTCGTAAAATTAGAAAAGAGTGTACAGATATATTTAAGAAAGCCCAAGATGAGTATAATGAAAAGCTCAATAAACTTATAGCTGAAAAACAAGAGAAAATTAAACAAACTGACGGCTATAAAAAAACTCTGGAATTATGTAAAGAACTAAGAGAAACTAAATGGGGCAGATTTTCTCCCTATACGAAATATTCAAGAAATCTTGAAGCTTTTGATGAAAAAGTAATAGAAGGAGTAGCAAATATGCACGCCCAAGATTTGGCCTATCTGTCTTTACCTAGTCCTAGATATCATTTAGACGAAGTTGAAGATGAAGATACAAATTGGCCAAGTATAACTAACACAGTTCTTCGTATATCTATTGATTGTAATTCTTCTGAAGAAATTATAGAAAAAGTTAAGTCTTATTATTTAAAACAATTAGAAAATGAAACTTGAAATAACAAAAGAAAGAGTATTAGCTGCTGCTAAAAAATGTAGTACTGCTAAAGGCGTACTATCAGAAATATTCCCTGAAGTTTTTAAAGAAGGACAGCTTTTTAAAATAGGAGATATTTTTAGTATAGAGTCTGCCCAAGAGCTTCAAGAGTTTTATATGCTTAGTCAAACAGAGCCTTATAAAGTAGCTCTTGTTAATTTAAGAGAGGGTAATAGATATAAAGATCCTATAAAAGTAAAAGATGTCGCCCATATAACCTTAGAAGAGCTAAAACAGATAACAGGAATTGCTGGAGATCTAGACGATCTTCTAATTCTAGAAGAAGAAGTAAAAACAGTTTGTTTAATAAGAGGTACTCTTGCATTTAGCCCCCAAAATCCATCATCAATACAAATACATCTATGAGTATATACAAAAAGACTCTTCAGGAAACTCTAGAAAATAAAAAACTGAGACAAGAAGGTAAACATATTGCTATACCATTTCCTTTCGAGAGGTTTAGTGAATATTTTCCTGGAATAATGAAGAGACGTTATTTTTTAGTGACAGCAAATAGTAAAGTTGGAAAATCGAAAATTACAGATTTCTTATTTGTCCTCAATCCATTCTTATTTTCATTAGAGAAAGAAACTAATATTAAACCCAAGATCACCTATTTCTCTTTAGAACAGTCTAAGGAAGACAAAATCAAAGAAATTAGAAGCTTTTTGTTGTTTTATAAATATGGAATAACAGTAGCTCCTGATTACATTGACAGTATCTATAAAGGGTATATTTTGGATGACAAGATTGAAAGAATTATTTCTTCTGATGAGTTTTTAGAATGGTTTGAGGCATATGAGAAAGTTGTGAACTATGTAGATTTCACTAAAAACCCATTTGGTATTTATAAACACATAAGAGGATATGCTCATGATGTAGGATATTATATAGATAAAGAAGGAAGAAGGATGGATATGAGTCTTCCTCGTAAAATAGATTCCAAAGGGTATAAAGTTACAGAAGATGATAGAATTGACTTGGAGAATTTTAATAAAAATGTGGGATATTATAAACAAAATGACGAAAATGAGTATCATATAGTAATAGTAGATCATGCTAGATTGCTTACTATTGAACAGGGACTAGATGAAAGAAGAAATCTTGAAAACTTTAGTTCTAACTATCTTATGTCTGTGAGAGATAGGTGGAAGTTTATTCCTGTACTGGTAGCGCAGCAAGCAGCGAGTCAGGAATCTGTAGAAAACACAAAAGCAGATAAACTTCGTCCTTCAGCAGACGGCATAGGTATTGCTAAGAATATACAACAAGACTGTGATACTTTAGTTGGATTATTTTCTCCAGCCAGACACAGAAAAATGTCTTGGGAGGGATATGACATTTCTCAATTGAGAGACAGACACAGAGAGTTGTCAATAATTTTGAATCGTAGAGGTAATTCTGCAGTTACTCAGCTCTACTTTAATGGAGCTGCTAACTATTTTAAAGAACTGCCTCTAACTTCTCAAATGACCCAAGGCATTTATGATATCATTAGTAAAGACCAGGTAAAACCAGATTTATGAAAAATTGGATAATTTTAAGTCTCTTAGTATTAGCTCTTTGGGAATATACTTACGAACCTAATGTACCGTATGTACCTGAACTAAATTATAAGAGAGAATCTAACAATTTTTGTTATTTTACTTATTATCAACAAAAAACAGAGTTCTTTAAAACTGTTGAGTTCTCTGTAGAAAATCTCAGAGAGTATTTAGAGTTTAGAAAAGTTAGAAATAAGGAAATAGTCTATGCACAGGCTGTACTTGAAACAGGAGAATTTAGGAGTACTATATTCAAAGAAAATAATAATCTCTTTGGAATGAAGTATCCACTAGTTCGACCTACTACAGCCCAATATATTAATAGAGGACATGCAGCTTATAATCATTGGAGTGACAGTGTAGATGATTATATACTGTGGTATAATTTTATGACTAGAAATAAACAATACACTAATTATCTAACTTTTCTAACCTCTCTGGGATACGCTGAAGATCCTTATTATATTTACAAATTACAAAACTTAATAAAATTATGACTATTGACCCTAAAAAACAACTACAAGTCTTAGTGTCGTCTTCTCTTCTCAATTACTACTATAAAATAGAAGAGTATCTCAACTCTAAAGAAGACAGGGAAGAGATGGACAAACTTAAACACAAGTTATTGGAATTAAAAACACAAACCCTTAAAGAGCTTTTTAATGAAGATTAAATATGTAAACTTTAATCCACTTTATAGTCTCAGAAAACACGGAAATTGGGTGGATTTAGCTGTTAGTAGAAGTTATAAACTTAATGCTGGAGAGTATGAATTGTTGGATTTAGGAATTGCTATGCAGCTTCCTAAATGGTACAAAGCAGAGATAAAACCCAGAAGCTCCACTTTTGCAAAGTTTGGTATTATTCAAGTAAACTCTGTAGGAGAAATAGATACTAATTATTCAGGTCAGGATGATATTTGGAAAATGCCTGTATTGAATATAAACTCTGATGGAGAAACCTCCCATATTCCAAAAGCTTTTAGAGTTTGTCAATTCACTGTTAAACTTAGAGAAGACGCTCCCTGGTATATGAAAATTAAGGATCTATTCACTTCTTATAAGTTTGTCAAGGTGAAACAATTAAAAAACAAGAATCGAGGTGGATTTGGATCCACTGGTTAATTATTAACTATTAAAATTTAATTATTTATGGCAAGTATTGCAATAGTGGGAAAATCTGGTACAGGAAAAAGTACTAGTTATGGACAATTTCCAACATTGGGGATAGCAGGACTATCTCCTAAAGAAACTGTAATCATCAATGTCAGTGGAAAAGACCTGCCGTTTAGAGGATGGAAGAAACTCTATTCAGGGAAAATAACTAAAGAAGGAAACTATTTTGAGTCTGCTGATGCTAACCAAATCTCTAAAGCTGTTGCTTATATTTCTGATTCTCGTCCAGAGATTAAGAATATAGTAATAGACGATGCACAATATATTATGGCATTTGAATTTATGAGAAGAGCTAAGGAGATGGGTTATAACAAATTTGCTGATATTGGAGTCAATATGGGTAAAATTGTAGAAGCTGCCAGAAACACCAGGAAAGATTTGAAAGTTTATTTTCTCTGGCATCCTGAACAAGATAGGGAAACTAGTTATAAAATGAAGACTGTGGGAAAAATGGTGGATGACTATCTTACTTTGGAAGGACTATTCACTGTTGTTTTATATTCTAAAGTAACAAAAGGAATGGACAATAAAGTAGAGTACCAATTTGTTACTAACCATGACGGAGAATTTCCTGCTAAAAGCCCTATAGGGATGTTTGAAGAAATTCACATACCTAATGATCTGGGACTAGTCTCTAAACTTATTGATGAATACAATGAAGGATAATTCAATTATTTATTAACTTTAATTTTTATTATTATTATGGCAACTATCACAAAATCAGAATTGAAGAAACACATCACTGACGCTCTGGAAGAGGGGCTCAGTAACAAGGGAATTGCAGAATATCTCAATGCCCAGTTCAACATTCCTGAAGATCAAGGTATTCCTGCTTCCGATGTTCCTTTTTATAAAGAGAAAGTAGGATTGAAAGGAATGAGACCTAAGAAAAAGAGATTCTTCACTATTATAGAAGATGAAGATTCTAAAGAAGCTGAACAAGATTCTGCAGAAGAAGAGCCCCGCACAGAGTACTATGAAGAACCAAAAGAAGAGAATCCTATTTATTAATATTAACCTTTAAACTATTATTTTATTATGACTGAAGAAAATATGTTTAAGATTGACTCTACAACAGAAGAGTCAACTCCCTCTCGTTTTGTACTAATTGACAAAGAAGAAGACTTTATTCAAGACAATGTTTATATTAAGTCTCTAGAACTAGACCCAAAAGAACAACGGTATTTCCAGATCAACGCAGAGAAAAACGGACAACAGATGCAGACTCAAAGACAGTATTTCCCTGATATTAAAACTTCCCAATCAGAAGAAACTTTCAAGAAAGCTGTTAGTATTAAAAAGGGTCTTCTAACTAGTCTTCTTAGGAAGTTTAAAGGAGAAGATACTGAAATTAATGCTAGAGGTTGGGTAGATTTGGTTAATAAGATCGAAGAAGCCTGTAAGCCTGCTTACTCTACTACCCCTCTTAGGGTGAAACTGGAGCTAGCAGAAAAAGATGGGAAATACTATACTAATATTTCTACTTTTGCTCCGTTTGAGAGTATGACTGTTCCTCGTAGTGAGAGTACATTGAAAGTGACTGCCAAAGATAAACAAATGCTTCGTAACAAAATCCAAGAAGAGAAAGTAACTCCAGATTCGGATATCCCTGCTCCTGCAAACAAAGATGAAGCACCATTTTAAAACCTAATTGACTTATGTTTACAATACGTCCAGACCTAACTAAGAAAAACATTCTTAAAAGAATAACTACTCTTGATATTTTCAAGAGGTATTGTGAAAATTTTAAGAAGCCTGGAGTTAAATTCAGAGAGAGAAATGATGATTCCCAGCCCAGTTGCTTAATAAGTCTCTGGAATGGAGACTATCTTTACAAGGATTTTGGAATGCCTGGGTCTTATAGAGCTATTGATTATGTAGCTTATAAGCATAATGAGAGTTTTCATGAAGCACTCAAACGAATTAACGAGGATTTCCAATTAGGACTGGGCAATGATCTGGATTCTTCCATAAAACCTAAATCAGTACTTTCTCCTAAATCTAATTTACTAACTAGTGCTGATGGATTACGAAAAGTACCTAGCGTTATTAAAGTAAAAAGGAGAGGCGTGGTGGCTTGTGATATTGATTTCTGGGAATCTTATGGTTGGACTGCAGATCTATTGGAGTTAGCTAGGATACACCCAATTACCCATTTTTGGATCACAAATCCTCGAAAGGGAGTTTTTAACCACAGAACTAAAGTCAGTGACGATAAACTAGTCTATACATTTGACTATTATTCACATCAAGACGTTTTTAGAAGAAAACTTTATTTCCCGGGTGAGGATCCTAAGTTTCTTTCAAACGTAGACTATACAGTAGTACAAGGATATCCTGCTTTACCAAGATTCGGAGATATTTTAATTATTACTAGTAGTTTGAAAGACTGTGGTCCATTTTGGAGATTGGGGTATCCTGCTATCGCTCCTAACAGCGAGACTGAATTCTTTTATGAGTCCTATGTAGAAAAACTTAAATCAAGATTTAAAAGAATGGTTATCTGGTTCGATAATGATGGACCAGGAATTAAAAACGCTAAGTCTTTCGCAAGTTACTATAATATAGAATTTATCTATAACCCTCCAGGAACTCCGAAAGACCCTAGTGATTTTGTTTATCATAAAGGAATAGAAGAATTCTCTCAATTGGTTAGTTCTTTACTAACCCAAACAAATAAAATTTTTAAGTAACCTTTAAACACATTTTATCCTATGAGGACGTTTAAATTTAAACTGTTAACTAGTAATGCCCTTTTCCCTCTTGAAACTGATGTATATGATATGTCTGAATTGAGGAGGCTCATTCGTTCTAGCTCAGAACTTCTGAGAAAATTTGATGTCAATCCTGGTTCTGATCTCTCTGAGCTTAACCTTATTGACCGTGCTACCCGCACATCTTATCAGTTGGATGAAGCAGTGCTTCCTACAACTGACACTATCTTCTTTGTATCATTTACAAAAAGTAAAGGAGGAGCTTATATTCCAGGTATGTATGATAACTTGGAAGAACACTCTTTTAGTAAATTGAAAGAGTTGGCTGCCTTTCTCAATGAAATGTACGATGCAGATATCAAGGGTGGAAACAAAACCCAACTTATTGAAAAACTGCACGACTTCTACACTGAAAAAGTCTTTGAGGAAGATGAAAACAAAGAAGATGAGTTCTTCGAGTTAGGACTATCTGACAGACTTCGTTTGTGTAGTAGTATTATTCTGGATACAGCAAACCGTATCGACAGTGGGGAGGAAATAGACCCAGGCGATGAGCTTGTGGAAGGAGTTACTGTCTCTCAACTAGAGAATGAGTCTGTTGAAATCTACAGAGCTTTGGAAAAGCTTGGTCTTGTAAAATAAAAACTTTATTGTTGAACTATAGGGAGGGTAGTTAATTCTACTCTCCCTTTTTAGTATATTAATATGAAGAAAGAACTGTCAATAAAAGAATTATTATCTCTTTCTCCATCAGAACTGAAAGAAATAATAATTCCTGATAAAGAAGTGAAAGATAAACCAATTCCAGGACAATATTGTATCTACAAAACTCATAGTGAGGGCTCCTTGGAGGAAAATTTACAAAATAGGACAATAACAGACCAATCTACTATTGTATATTTACAGGCTAGGTCAAAAAGTAATGGTGTAATAAGAATACAGAACACATTTGTAATTGTAGGTCTTCAAAGCCTAATACCTCTTTCTAGTGATGTATTTTCTAGAATAAAGAAATTACATTATAATACTATTAGAAGAAGTATTATTGCTCCAAGGGGGTTTTCTTCCAACTCCTTAATAAAGTATCTGAAAAATATAACTTCTAAAATACTAGACCCAGAAAGAACTGATATACGGCTAACTAACGAGGGTTATATAGACTTAATAATTCATTACCCTGAAATAACAATTAAAAACTCTGCAGAACAAAAACATAGAGTAAAAGATTTCTATGTAAGGTTAAGTTTTTCAAAAGACCTGGCTTTAAGAGATCTTCAAGTAGCCAGGACTACTTTCTCTTCTATAGAAAAAAACCCTAGAACCACGAACGCCCAGTTTTATATACACTCTCATCTTCCAGGAGAGTATCCTGGAAACTGGGACAGTAGTTTCTGTTATGGTAATACTCCCATACGAGAAGCACTCTTTCAACTGCAGGCTGGACACATAGAACTTTTAACTACCTTTTTAGTAAATTTTGAACACATAATTGGTTGGGAATCTTTAGAAGGAGCTCCTTATAAACATATGTCAGACTATCTCCGTACACTACAAGCTTTTAGCCAATCTAGAGCACCAATAAGAACCCCTCTTTACAGACAAAATAACCTAGAAAAAAGAGAGTTAATTATGTCAACAGCATATAATGGGTTTAAAAACTATATCTCTAATAACCCAAAAGAAGCAGTTGAAGGATTAGCAGATATAAGATATGATCAACATGGGGGTGTTAAAATTACTAACTCTGGGAAAAAGTTTATTCATTTTGTATTAGATAGGATATTATATGAAGTACCAGAATTAGAGCATTGTAGAGTATTTTATCCTATGAGAGATGGAGTATCTATAGAAGAGCCTTCGGGTGCACCCAATGAAGAAATGGTAAAACAAGTGTGTGAACGATTAGATGGTCAAAAGAGTCAAGTAATGTTTAAGGGGAAGCGTGTTCCTCTTAAAGTAGAATATGTACCTTACAAATCATCAGAAAACGAATATCGAGTTCATACAGAAATAGTAGACCATGTTATAGAAAGACTAGAGATGGAAATTACTCACTTTTTATTAATTAAAAATTTAAATAATAATGACGAAAGAGAAAAAAATACACGGGAAACTGTTAGTGCCTGAGTCAGTTAAAAAACAAATCGACTACTTGCACTCTAGATATCCTGGGAAAGAGTGGTCTGGTATCATTGCTTATAGAACACTTGAAGCTGATTTTGACAGTTTAAATAACTTTAAGTTTGAAGTGATAACACTTTATCTTATGGATTTAGGAGAAGGTGCTTCTACAGACTTTGAATACAACGAAGCTCTGGCAAATGTTTATGATATTTGTGAAGAATACGGTTATGGACTAGAAGAAGTAAAAACAGGTCTTATACATTCTCACCATACTATGTCAGCTTATTTCAGTGGTACAGATATGTCTGAACTTAGAAATAATGCTACAAAAACAAACTATTACTTGTCTTTAGTTGTAAATACTGATGAAGATTATGCAGCTAAAGTTGCATTTAGTTCTTCAGTTCTAATAAAAGAAGAGCATCGTATTTCGGATGATAATGGAGAGTTTAGAAGCTTTGTTGTAGAAAAAGAATCATCTAGTGTTATAGACTTAGACCTCGAGGTTGAAATAGACGACGAACACACTCTTCCTGATTGGTTTCTTAAAAGGTATAAAGAAGTAGAAGAGAGTAAGAGAAAGTCTAAATCTAAGAGTAAAAACTGGAATACAGGAAAATATGGACGTACTTATAGGTATGGACAAGAATCTCATTATGGATATGGGGATGGGTATGATTCTTTTTCACATAGAGGTAAGTATAACAAATCTACTGATAAACAAGCTGCTCTTCCTTTTCCTCCCACTCCCAAACTTGATAAAGAAGAGGAGAAATTAAAAGAAACTATCAATGACTTTGGTAGAGAGTTGGTTAGTGATTTAACAGGAAGATACTTTGGTACACTGAAGTCTGCAGTAGTAGAAGCTTCTAAAATGGGTGTGACTAAAAAACATACTGATGAATTCGACACAATATTTAGTAAGCTCTATATTAAGTCCTTTGGAGGAAAACCTTCAGACAAAGAAGAATATGTTAACATACTAGACGAAGTCATTAACATGATAGAAGATGTGACCCCAATAGAAGGCAAGAAAGATAATTTATTAGATCATATAAAAGACGAATTATACTATGAGTATCATACAACAGAACTTTAAAGAAGCTCCCTGGTTTGAGGGGAGTGAAGAAGAGACAATAGGAATTCTAGGATTAGGAGGGATAGGTAGTAACACAGCTTATAATCTAGTTAAAACCCTTAAATCTACAATTCTTTTGATGGACTTTGATAAAGTAGAGGAGCATAACGTGGGAAGTCAGTTCTTTTGGCCGAAGGACATAGGAAATTATAAACTCCATGCTTTAATAACTAATCTCGTAGATATTAGTGCAGGGAGACTGGTTCCCAGTACTCATAAGTTGACTGAGGATTCTTCTCTTTCTCAACTTAATGTCCCTATCATGATAGTTGGTTTTGACAATATGGCAGCTAGAAAAAGAGCTTTTGAGTTGTGGAAAAGTAACCCAGATAGGCAGTTATTTATTGATGGAAGACTTAGAGCTACTCAATATGAGATTTTTTGTGTCTATCCCACTAAAAGAGATGTTGAAACTTATGAAAAAACTTTATTTGATGACAACGATATACCAGACGAGCCTTGTACTTTTAAACAAACTTCCTATGCTGCTATGTTGTTAGGAGCTAGGATTACTTCTTTTGTAGTAAATTATTTAAGTAATGCTTATTCGGAAGAAGAAGTGGCTGCTGTACCTTTCTTTTATAAAGAGCTCCTAGAGCTTTGTTATACTGAAATGGTAGAGTTTTCTAAAGATATGCCTGGTATTATCACTAAACCTGTATAAACTATGGATATTAACTATTTAAAAGGACATAGGTACTTCGAGAAAAAACCTATATTTATAAACGAAGACATTAGTGTAATTCCTCTTATGTTTTTGTATCCATCTACTAAAAGTGACATAATTATCACAAAAAAATCAGGATTACCTAGTACTAGTAGAAAAAGTGTGCCACAGAAAGAACGAGATATTATCGGAATGGAAACTAATTGTGAAGACGATACTACATCCTATGGTGCTAATACTAATAAAGATATCGCTGATTATTTTTTGGATTTTGTAACACAAAGGTTGTTTGATAAACACACTCATTCCTTAGAAATGGTCAGAGAAAGATCTAGGTTTTCAGTCCCCTTTGGGACAGCAATATTTGCTCATATTGGTTATGCAGATATAGAGTGTTTACCTACTCTTACTGTGCAAGATTTCAACAGGTATTCCAGGATGGATACTACTGACCTTTCAGTAGCAACTGATATTATGAAAGATTTGGTTCTCTTAATTAATTCTTCTGTTCCTAAAAGTAGGCAGAGTGCTTACAGAGGAGCATTGAAAGATTTGGGGGGGAAGCCAAGAAAGAACAGTTTTGTTTTAGATATCGACTCCCTGATCAATATCAGTAGTTTAGTTAGAGAAGGGAAATTACTCGAAGCCAGTAGACAGGAATACAGAGAAAATCTTATTAAGGAGTATTGTGAAGATATAGAGAAAGAATCTTTAAAGTCTAACACAGCTAGTGAAGAGCTGTCTGAGGAAGAAGAAGGTGAAGAGGCAGCAGACGAAAATCTTATGAGAGAGAGCAGAGAAATACNAGAGATGNTTGAGAGAGGAGAGATTACTTCAGTCTTAACAGACACAGAAAATGTGAGTGAGGAGTCAGGGGAGAGNGCTTCAGACTCAGTACAATCTGCAGAAGAGAATATTGTAGGAGAGAATACTCATGGAATATATAGGTCTGTGGCGGAAGTCTGGAGGAACTGGGATTAATTATTAACTAAATATAAATCTAAACTTTTATGAATGAAGACCCTAAACGAATAGCAATTATTGATGGGGACGGTTTAGCATTTCATAGCTTACGAGAGACTCTTGAGCAGTCTCTCGAAGCTTTGGATGATAAATTCCAAAACCTTTTAACCAAAACACAAGCAGACCATTATTTATTATTCATTTCCAAAGGTAAATATTTTAGACACGATGTTTTCCCAGAATACAAAATTAAAAGAAGAGAGTATACAAAAGATAGAGTATCTTATGTAAGAACTTTAAAGTCTGTTTTACAAGACAAATATGGAGCAGAGTATACAAAAGGAGTAGAAGCTGATGATTTGTGTGCTTTTTATTATAAAAAACTAACTACTGAGCTGTATGGAACAGCTATACTCTGTAGCCCAGATAAAGATCTATTAACTTGTATTCCTAATAAGTGTGAAGCTGGTCATTTTAACTATACTTATAAAATCCAAGGCGAAAGTGAACCTACTATTAAAGGTTGGTGGATAGAAACCACTGCTGAACAAGCAGAGTGGAACTTTTGGGCTTCTATGATTACTGGAGACAGTAGTGATGGGATTCCAGGGATTTTTAGAAAAGGCATTAAATATGTTAATAAACTCTTTGAAGGGAAGAAAATAGAAGAATTGCCCAACATCGTGTTTAATACATTTATTGAAGCTTATGGAATGTCTAAGGGAATATTTGAGTTCCAAAAACACTACAGATTATTACATTTATTAGATTGTCAAGAAGACTATCTCAGAGAAACAGGAGAAATACCTGGATTAGTATTTCCTATTCCAGTGCCTACTTTTGAATCTAATTCTTTTAACCCTACTCCTAGCACATCTTCGGAGTTTTTAAACGACGACAACTTATGATTATAGGTATTAGCGGAAAAAAACAATCTGGGAAAGACTTTGCAGCTAAGATTTTCTACAGATATTTGAGAAGTGCATTTGTTCCTGCATCAACATTTACTACTTTTGAAGAGAAGATTTTTAATGACCTTGAAAAACAACCTATGCCCATCTATGAGATTGACGAGATAGAAGTAGTTAGATTTGCTGATCCTGTAAAAGATATAGTCTGTCTTCTTATAGGATGTACTAGAGAACAACTTGAAGATCCAGAATTTAAAGACAAACCATTAAGTATTGACTGGGGAACTGTGGACATCTCAACGCAAGAAATTGAGGGTCATTCAGTAAACCTAATGAGATACGAACTGCTCACCCCAAGAAGAATGTTGCAGAAAATAGGAACAGATGCTATTAGAAACCATTTACACACCAATACTTGGGTAAATGTCTTTCTAAGAAAGTATGGAGAAGCAAAATCCAAGAACCATTGGATGATTGTTCCTGATGTTAGATTTCTTAATGAGTATGATGCAATCAAAAAAGAGATGGGTCTATTAATTAGAGTAGAGAAGGAGGGTCTAGACTCTAAAGACGATCACCCATCAGAAGTATCTTTAGATGAACAAGAGTTTGATCACCACATACTCTGGAACTCACCTGAAGACCTATTTAATCAGGTAAAACAAATACTAATATTAGAAAATCTTGTTTAATGAAGCTTGTCAAAGAAGTTAATGGGAAGAAGGTTATCCTCAGTCCACTTAATTCATCAACATTGAAATTAGAGACTGAAGGAGTAATCACGGAAATTGAATATTCAGATACAATAGAAAAAGACATAACTTCAATTACAATTAACGATTTCTACCGTATAACTAAATATGGAGCATTTAAAATTCCATTTGAAGATAGAGAAGTTACCTATGCAATAAACCACATAAATCAAGTAGGAGAAAAAGAGTTTACTCTTTGTTCAGAACTTAGAAACAGGACAACTCTTTACATTCTTCCTGCATTAAATACACTGCCTCTAACTCCAAAGGTGAAAGAATTAAATGTTTCTACACAAAGAGAAATGAGTAGATACTGTATTAATACATATCTTATTAATGCCTACTTAAGCACTAAGAAGACTACTGTATTAGAATTAGTATACCGCTTCTCTAATCACTCTACTTATAAACTGTTAGAAGAGTGTTTAATGAATCATCCAGGTTTTATAAGAGCTGTAGACGGGTATCGTCAAGACGACTATGTATCCTTTAAAATAGAAATACCCAAGGAGCATCATATTGATACTACTACTTTTCTACGTGGATTGTATTCAGAACTTTCTTCTAAATTAAAAACCCAAATTTTAAAATTTCATAGACTAGGTAAAAAATCCAGACTCTATCAAGTACTCTATAAACAAGAAGAACTTCGACATCATTTAGAAGAAGAGCTTGGAATAGAATTAAGTACTTCTTTAGAGCTAGATAGTATCCCTGACAGAAATCAAGAATTTATTGAACTATTATGATAGACAAAATTTTCGAACCGGGGTGGGCTGAGCAGTTATCTGCTCAGTACTCCTCGGATAAATTTGCTGTTCTAGGTCAGAAGATAGCCCATCTTAGGAACACTACAACAATTTATCCTGAAAAGGAGAATGTGTTTAAAGCTTTTAAAGCTACACCTTATGATAAAGTTCGAGTAGTTGTGATAGGACAGGATCCTTACAACGAAGGTTCTGCGGATGGACTCGCATTTTCTGCTAGTTTAAACAGTAGTAAATGTCCCCCCTCTCTCAGACTCATTTTAGAGGAGATAGAGAGGAGTTTTCCTGAAGAGGTAAAAGAGCTCCATTCTGGTAAAATAGATCCCTGGGACTTATCCAGGTGGGCAGAGCAGGGTGTTTTTTTAACTAATACATCCTATACTGTTGAAAAGAGTAAACCAGGCTCTCACACTATTTACTGGAAAGCATTTTTTAAAGCTGTAGTAAAAGCTTTAAATAAAAAACCAGACTTAGTATGGTTATTATTAGGTAATGAAGCTAAAAACTTTGAGCCATTAATTTCTAACCCAACTCATGCTATAGTAAAAGCAGTACATCCAGCAGCTGATCTGTATTCAGGGATTAGTAGATTCTATGGAAGCTCCTGCTTTAAACATATTAATGAGGAGTTAGAAGCCAGAAATAAGTCTAAAATAACTTGGTGAAACGAAGAGAAACGCCACCCTAGAAAAGATAAGGGAGAAATATGATATGATAAAAACTGATAAACTAAATGAGTCAATTGAACAGCTCGTTAATAAAATGCTTGAAAAGCATAATATTGACTTTGACTTTGTAAAAGAAAACCCCGAAATAGAAGGAACTCCTTGGTTCGATTATTATACTTGGTCTAGTGAAGAACAAGACCAGTTTAGGGAGTGGGCTGTAGATTTTTTAAGAAAAAAGCATAAAATACCTAAATATAGAGCAGAATACCAAATATCATTTTTTATACTTTCTTATGGATTAAAAACAATTGAAGATGATACCTGAAGAATTTAATAATAAATGGAGAAAGCATTTAGCTGAGGGATTTTATGGATTAGATATTCATAATCCCTCGGTTACTGCTTACTTAGATGAATTGTTTAAAGAATTAACTAAACAATACCCTGATTTTATATTTTACCAGATTAAAACCAAGTTTGGTTCGGTAAGATTTTACGCAGATAATCTTCCAAAAGAATTAATTTATAAAATTGAAGAGAGTATTGATAAAATTCTTTCACAAAGAAAAATTACGGAATATTTTGGAAGAAGTAGTAAACCAAAAGACTGATATTATACTAAAAACAAATACTTATGATAGAAATATTTATATCCTTTATACTAAGTGTTATTTTAATTACATCAATTTTTTATTTTAGTTATTATATAAGTAAAAAAACAAATAAAGGTTTCCCTGAAATACTATTTTATTCTTTTATAACCATAACCGTTTTGATAATACTTACTAGTATTTTATATGACACTTTATTTTAATTGCTGTATTAAAAATTTTGA
>SL_3KL_010_SEDDRAFT_10002161_pt1 | contig 17971 bp, 11 predicted proteins | sample SodLakKL_010_SED_2_FD_10381 | JGI IMG/M metagenome (IMG submission 10381) | reverse complement strand
ATCCAAATTTTTTATGTTTGGCTTAAATCAAGTACATATCATCCCCCATTGCCCCCTTCAAAAGGGGGACACTCTTCAAAACAACCTCAACCGGTAAACGCGTTAATTATATTATCAGTTGTTTTTTGCTGTATTTTTATCGCAGAAACAGCACTTGCTCAGCGTACGGTTACAACTGAAGCCGGCGCCACACACCGGGTTTATTCACCTGAGGATGGAATTCCCAGCCACATGCCCACAAATGCACTCATTTCTAACGATGGGTATCTTTGGGTTAGCACAACCGGGGGTACCATCAGGATGTCGGGCAATGAAATTGAAGATTTTGGCACGGAGTACGGTCTGCCGATGATGCAGAATATTTATTACGACAGGAACCGGAATGTGATGTGGTTTTCCGATTCCAGGACACTTGCGAGCTTTGATGGTGAAAACATCAACATCTACGGAGCTGAGGATGGATTTGATCCCCCCGGCGGAGGGCGAAAAGAAGCCCGGCCGGTTTTGGCCGACAGCCAGGGGCGTTTGTGGATTGGCTCATACACTCCGCCTACCGATTCTCCTCAAAATGGCGGGTTAATGGTACTTGAGAATGGTGAATTCAGAACCATTTCGTTTGAAGAGCTTCCGCTCCATAATGTAACCGGTGCTTTTGAAGCTTCCGATGGATCCATCTGGTTCACTTCTGTCGGGTACTTTTCTGATGGAATTTTCACAAACAACTCGCACTTTGCCAGGTTTAAAGATGGATCATTTGAGATTTTTGAAGAAGATACCGGATGTGCTCATGTAATGACCGGATTCAGAAGTTCGGATGGTTTTGATGTCAACATCACAGAAGATAACAGTGGCAATCTCTGGTTTGTGTGTAATGGAATGTTAGATGTGGAAGCCCAGGAGCGGAAATATAACGGCCTTTTCAAATATGATGGAACCACATTTAAGTCAGTAGATCATATCAACGAAAGGCTGTCAAATAATCAGTTCTTCATGTTTATGTTTTATGACGAAACCAGTGATGAAATGTACTTTACTTCTTCACCAGATGGCGGGTATACCGAGGATACGATTTCTGATGCACTTCATATTTACAGCAATGGTGAATGGCGGACAGAAGAAGTGGTAGCCTGGGATGAGCTACAGGAACGGTCTGCCGGAATTATCGATGGAGATGCTGTATATCTCGGATTTTACCTGGTTCGTACAAAAGGCGGGCAGATCATTGCAAACCTTCAGGCAACTGAAGCCGGTTCAAATGATATGAAAAGTATCGTTTTCCGAAAACAGGATTCAGGCTGGGAGTGGATAGACAGTCTTCGCGGCTTCTTTCTGCTGAATCTTTCCGGTGATGTTCACCTCACCGCATTATCCGAACCTGATGTACTTGGCATCTATACACCGCCCTCATCGCGTTTGTTAACTACAGAACATGGATTGCTGCAGTACCCGCTGGACTCGAATACCGGTGGCGGCTATTACAGGCCGCGTTTTTTTACAGACAGAGACGGAAACGTCTGGATTAACTATCAAAACAATTACGACCCTGAAACCGAATCGTATATCGCTAACGGAACAACCTACTGGGATGGCGAACGCTTTATCAGCCTATCAACGGATGATGGTTTTTCAAGCAACAATTTGTTTTTTGTGAACCAGTCATCGGATGGGGCTTTGTGGTTTCCATCAGATAAAGGAGTAAACCGGCTGGTTTGGGATGATGGATCTCCAATCATCACAAGCTACACCGACAGCGAAGGCAACCCATTTTTTTCCAGGAAAATCGTAGAGCGGGCCAATGGCGAAATCTTTACGTTCAACAACTTTGTTCTACCCGCAAATGATGCCATACCCGAGCAGCCATTTTTTCTTGGCAGGCTTCAGGGAGATGCATTTCATCAGTTTGATAACCCATTCCCCGACAGCCTCACTTCGCTGCCCAACCAGGAATATGAATTAATTGCAGACCGGGAGAATAGGATGTGGTTAACTGCCCGTTTTGCTGATAACCTGGGTGATGGTTTTTTTCTTGCTCAAACACATTTTCGTGTGATGGTTGATGATGACTGGATGACTCCACCTGAAGATTGGGAAGTTCCTGAAAGCCGCCTTTTTTATGTGGGTGAACTACATAACGGTAAATACTACATAAAAGAAGGGGGATTCCTGAAGTTTGATTTTGACCAGGAACGATTTGTTGACCTCACCGACAGCACCAGTACCACGGCTGATTTCAGAATGATGCAGCGGGTAAACACTGTGAATATGGTTTTCAATATCGAAAGCGATGACTATTTGTACATCCGGTTCCGCGATATGGGCCTGGCGGTTTTCGATGGTACCGACCTCACTTATCTCGATCGAAGAAACGGGCTGCCAAGCCTGCGAATCAGCTATCCTCATAGAGATCGAAACGGTGATATGCTGTTTACAACACCAACAGGCGGCATTATTTTTGACGGCCCAAACTTTACCGCGATCAGGGACGATGCCGTTTCGGGGCTGACGGCCAGGGGCATAGCGCGCGATAAAAATAACAATATTCTGATACAGCATCTCGGCGAGGGTGTTACCATCACACAGATGGATACGACAAAGTATCCCGTTCGTATCTCATCGATTCTGGCTGATGGAGAGCGTTTTTATGAAGGCCAGTCACCCCGTTTAAGCCCCGATCAGAACAATATCGATTTCCGGTTCAGTACCCTCAATTTTACAAGTTCTGATGATATTCAATTTTCATACCTGCTCGAAGGGCATGATGCAGATTGGTCGCGACCGTCAAGAGCCAATTTCACGGAGTTTAGAAACCTGCCATCGGGCAGTTATACATTGCATGTGCGCACCGTGGGTCCTGGAACCGTAATTTCGGAACCGGCAACATTTTCGTTTGTGATTGATCCGCCCTGGTGGCGAACCTGGTGGGCATATGGGTTGTATTTGATGATATTTATCAGCGGCATTTTTGCAGCCGACCGATTTCAGCGGAAAAGGGTCATGCGACAGGAACGCGAAAAAGCCCGTGAACGCGAATTGCAGCAAGCCAAAGAGATTGAGAAAGCATATCGCAACCTGGAAGTTGCCCACGAAAATCTGAAGGCGGCACAAGACCAGCTCGTACAGCAGGAAAAACTTGCCAGCCTCGGCCAGCTAACAGCCGGCATCGCCCATGAGATCAAAAACCCGCTGAATTTTGTGAATAATTTTTCGGAATTGAGTGTGGAGTTAATCGAGGAGGCACGGGAAGAAATGCGACGGGTGACGGAGGACGGGCGACCGGATAGTGAGAAGGAAGAAAATCCCCTCTTGAGAGGGGACGGCATTGCCGAAGGCGATGCCAGGGGTGTGTCCGACGGGGCTGAGGATGGTGATCAACCTCGAAATGTTGATGAAGGTTCAAGTGCGGATAACACACCCCTCAATCCCCTCTCAAGAGGGGAGGCTGGACAAAGCCCTAAAAAAAATCTCATCCTCGAAATACTCGACGACATCGAAGCCAACCTCCGTAAAATCCATGAACACGGTTCACGGGCAGATAACATTGTAAGATCGATGCTTCTGCACAGCCGGGGTGGCAGCGGAGAGATGGAATCCACCGACCTGAATGCATTGGTCAAAGAGTACGTAAACCTTGCCTTTCACGGGATGCGGGCAGGAAAAGATCCAATCAGTGTGGACATAGACCTGCAATTGGATGAAAACATCGGCGAAGTGCCGTTGATTGCCGAGGATTTTTCACGGGTGATTTTGAACCTGTGCAATAATGCCTTTGATGCCATGAGAACGCTTGGCGCTGAGCGCTCTGCGCATGACGAAAGTTACAGCCCGAAGCTAACAGTGAGCACCAAATCCGAAAACGACCAAATCCTAATCGAAGTGCAGGACAACGGCCCGGGCATTCCCGATGAAATCAAAGACAAAATCCTGCAGCCGTTTTTTACTACGAAGAAAGGGACGCAGGGTACAGGGCTCGGCTTATCCATTTCACACGATATCGTGAAGGCACACGGTGGTGAGTTATCCTTGGAATCTGAGGCCGGAAATGGTGCTGTATTCACGATAGAACTTCCAAACAAACAAGATACATGAACAGATACTTCCTTCTCATACCGGCTGTTTTCATAGGCCTTTTCACGGCTAACATTGCATTTTCGCAGGATACCACGGTCGTGATTTCGGCCGACATGTTTGATGAGCTTCAGATCATTCACCTCGGAACTCTGGATGGATGGGTCTTCCGGCCCGGCCACGATCCGGCATGGGCCGACCCCGACCTGGACACATCAGACTGGGTAGCAATGAAACCCTCTGAACTCACCACGGACCACGCTGATGAATCCGGGCTGATCGAGGGATGGTTCCGGCTTCGGTTCAAGTTGGACTCGACGTTTACAGAGATTCCACTTGCTTGGCGTTCGGGTACGTTTGGTGCCAAGGGATTATATATGGATGGAGAAAAAGAGATCTCTTTCGGTACTCCAAATACCAACCGCAGACTTCACAAAAGCTACCATCCATGGAACAAGCTGTCCGATCCGGTCCATTTTGAAATCGAACGAGAATATACCCTTGCTTTCTATCTCACTGATCATCACAGTGCGCTTGTAGACCGCTTCACGCTCAGCGAAATAACTGTTGATCCCTTACTCAGACTCACCGGGCCTGAATTTACAAGTTACCTCTACTCGCTCGCACTAACTTACAGGAGCTTCCAGGTTTTGTGGATCTCGGTAATGTTCCTGCTCACTTTCCTCTTCTGGATCATCTCCTTTCAGTCAAGAAGAGAATATCTATTCCGGCTCATCGCATGGATCAACACTCTTTTTTTAATCACTGCTCTTTCAATGTTTTCCGGTGAGTTTTTAGAAGCTAACCTTATTTTAGAAAGATTATTTCTTTTAGTATTCGCAGTTTCCGCACTGATGATTTTTGGTCTGATCCCCATGATTGTCTCACAAATGCTCAGACGTACAATATCATCGAGGCTGAAAATACTGTTTGGTGTGCTGATTCTCGTAGGAATATTTTCACATGTCACCGCATCTAATATACCAGCGGTCATCAGTCTGATTTTTGTCATTGGCATCACCGCAAATTACGTCCAGGCTGCCTGGGGCGAAATCCATGCATCGCAATGGGTGGTGATAGGCGGGCTCATACTGAATATTGTTTTTGTTCTGATCTATCTTTTTTATGTAATGTTTGCTGCTGAGCCGACTTTTCTTACTTTTGCACTTCTTAATACCGGTATTTATCTGACATTTCCAATATCCCTGCTGCTGTTTATATCGATTCGCTACAAGGAAATTCTGACTGATATACAGAACAATGCGAAAGAGGTGGTTCGGCTTACCAGTGAGAAGCTTGAATCGGAAAAGGAAAAGCAGCGCGTTGCAGCCAATCAGAAAAAACTGCTGGAGCAGGAGGTGGAAAAACGAACCCGGGAGCTCAGGGAGTCGCTCGAAAGCCTTAATGCCACACAAGAGCAGCTTGTGCAGCAGGAGAAGCTGGCGTCCCTTGGACAGCTCACCGCAGGTATCGCTCACGAGATTAAAAATCCTCTCAATTTCGTAAATAATTTTTCGGACGTGAGTTTGGAGTTGATTGAGGAGGCACGGGAAGAAGTACGACGGGTGACCGAAGACGGAGAACCGGAGAGTAGGAAGGAAAAAACTCCCCTCTTGAGAGGGGAAAGTGAAGGCGGAACCGAAGCAAGGGGTGTGTTTGAGAAGGCTGAGAGCGAAAGTCAGTCTCGAAATACCGATGAAGATTCAAGCTCGAATAACACACTCCTGCCTTCCGAAGCTTCAGCGCAGGCAGGCCTCAATCCCCTCTCAAGAGGGAAGGCTGGACAAAGCCCTAAAAAAAATCTCATCCTCGAAATACTCGACGACATCGAAGCCAACCTGCGTAAAATTCACGAACACGGTTCACGGGCAGATAACATCGTACGTTCGATGCTGCTGCACAGCCGTGGTGGCAGCGGAGAGATGGAATCCACCGACCTTAATGCATTGGTCAAAGAGTACGTAAACCTTGCCTTTCACGGGATGCGGGCAGGAAAAGATCCAATCAGTGTGGACATAGACCTGCAATTGGGTGAAAACATCGGCGAAGTGCCGTTGATTGCCGAGGATTTTTCACGGGTGATTTTGAACCTGTGCAATAATGCCTTTGATGCCATGAGAACGCTTGGCGCTGAGCGCTCTGCGCATGACGAAAATTACAGCCCGAAGCTAACAGTGAGCACCAAATCCGAAAACGGCCAAATCCTAATCGAAGTGCAGGACAACGGCCCGGGCATTCCCGATGAGATCAAAGACAAAATCCTGCAGCCGTTTTTTACTACGAAGAAGGGCACACAGGGTACGGGGCTGGGACTGAGTATCACAAATGATATTGTGAAGGCGCATGGGGGGAGCATGGTTGTGCATTCACAGCCGGGCAAAACGGTTTTTTCAATTATGCTGTCCGGTTAATTCTATGCTGCAGTTCTTCTTTACCGTCGTCATAAAACAATCTGCAAATCAAATCCTGGTTGATCATAGAATCGCTGATACGCACAAAAACTTTTAGTGTAAACAATAGCGTAGTTTTGAAAAATTTGTAATACTGGATAGCATATCTTTGGTATAGAAATAGATATGTATTACACTTCATCAAAGAAAGTTTAACAACGAATTTTTCAAATAAAATTTGGCAGATTATGGAATATAGATTTTTAGGACGATCAGGTTTAAAAGTATCAGCGCTCTCATTCGGTTCATGGGTAACATTCGGAGAACAGGTGGACACGGACCTCGCATACAACCAGATGAAGACTGCATACGATGCAGGTGTAAACTTTTTTGATAATGCAGAGGGCTATGAAAACGGTACGTCCGAGCTGATCATGGGTAAAGTGATTCAAAAAGCCGGATGGAAGCGATCAGATCTGGTGCTGTCTACCAAGATATTTTGGGGTGGTGACGGTCCCAACGATAAGGGGCTCTCTTTCAAGCACATCAAAGAGGGTACCGAGGCGTCGCTGAAACGGATGCAGACCGGTTATGTGGATCTTCTTTTCTGCCATCGCCCTGACATATACACACCGATTGAAGAGACCGTATGGGCCATGGATCAGATGATCCGTGAAGGAAAGGCGCTTTACTGGGGCACCAGCGAGTGGAGTGCAGAGCAGATCCGCAAAGCCTACGATTTTGCCCGGCAGGAGCATCTGCGTCCGCCGCTGATGGAACAACCCCAGTACAACATGTTTCACCGGCACCGGGTAGAGAAGGAGTACAACATGCTTTATAAAGATATCGGGCTGGGAACCACAATTTGGAGCCCTCTGGCCAGCGGACTGCTGACCGGAAAATACAACGACGGCATCCCTGAAGGATCGCGTCTGGGCCTTGAGAAATATGGCTGGCTGAAAGAAATCTTGCTTGACACCGAAGAAGGACGTTCCAAAATTGAAAAGGTAAAAATGCTGGTTCCGATAGCCAACGACCTCGGTATCACTATGCCGCAAATGGCTTTGGCCTGGTGCCTGAAAAATAAGAATGTGAGCACGGTGATTACAGGAGCATCTAACGTAAAGCAGGTAGAGCAGAACATGAGTGCCATGGATGTTGTGGAAAAACTGGATGACAAAGTGATGGAGAAAATCGAAGAGATCCTGGACAACAAACCTGGCGAAGAGCAGGACTGGAGAAACTAACCCAAAATTGTCATTGGACCAATGGTATATGTTTAGCGCGTGTAAAGTGACCTTGAAGCGTCTGTAGCATAGCGGAAGTCCTTCAAGCGTAACCGTATGGCCGTCAAAAGAACGCTTCAAGGAGCTTACGCACGCTTGAAGGTTCTTTGAAATTAACCCAAAATGTCATCAAAACAATAACAACTTTACCCGAAGAGACGACAACTCATTCTATACGAATGAGCTGTCGGGATCGATCCGCAAGGCAAAAAAGGTCTAACGACTTTTTTGGGATAATTCAGTCAAGCTTATTCTCTATTTTCGGAATGATAGTGCGCACATCGATGGATGAGAGTTTCTTTGTCAGTTCGTCAAGCATATTTATATCACGGTAAGTTCCAACTATTGCACCGCCCGATCCGGCAAATTTGGCGCTTGCCCCGCACTCCCTGGCTGTTTCAACCATCTCCACCTGCCACTCCGGAAGCCTTGAAATGCTTCGGCGAAGGTCAAAGTTTTCATTGATCAGGCTATGCAGCTTGTCCTGATCGCCGTTGGCCAGGACCTGCTTCCCTTCTGCGGCAATTTCTGCAAACCGTTTCATCGCGTTCACAACATCGTTTTCACCCCGTAAAAACCTGCCGCGAATATCGTTGTGATAGATCTCAGTCGGCTCACTCAGCCCGTCATGATATGCTACATAAACCAGCGGCAGAAGTGCGGGATTCAGGCGGCTGTAGTCGTAGCACTTGTAACCTTTCACGGAGTTTTCCTTTTCTTTATCAAAATCCATGTAAATCAGGCCTTCGTACACCTGGATGACGCGATCCTGCAATCCGGCAGAAATTCCGAGCTCATCCTGTTCAATCGACAGCACAAAAGATGGCTGAACTTCAAGCGGGATCTCAACATCATAAAATTCCATAAGGCAGCGAAGAGTGGCTACAATGATGGAACTGGACCCCGCCAGGCCAACCTGCCTCGGGATATCGGAGCTGTACCGGATAGAAAAGTTTTGCGAATGAAGTTTGATGTTGTGCTTCTCGCAGTAATCCACAAATCCCTTAATGGTTGCTTTGATCAGCCGGATACCTCCGTAATAGCCGTGCAATTTTACATCGTTCGCAAGATCGTAAACCGACCTGAATTTACCTCGATCCTGTTCCGCAAGTACAATTTCAACCTGATCCCATTCATACAGAACCACTTCTGCAGAGAAATTTTTTACAGTGAACGAGATGGTTTTACCGTGATATCCGTCAGACGGATTTCCGAGAAAACCCGCCCTGGCGTACGCTTTTTTACGAATGATCTGCATTGAGCATCTTTTTTAAATAGGTTTTCAATTCCGGGCCAAATTTTTCGTCGGCAAGGGCAAAATCGGCAAAGGCCTGGAAGTATGATCCGAAGTTCCCGATGTCGTACCGTTTTTCAAGGCTGTTTAATCTCACTCCATAAACCTTGCCGCCATTTTTTAAAAGCAGACGAATGGCATCCGTGAGCTGAATTTCATCTCCCACACCCGGCTTGGTTTCTTTCAGCGCTTCAAAAATTCCGGGCGACAAAACATACCGCGCTGCAATGGCCAGATTGCTGGGAGCCTCATCCACTGCAGGTTTTTCAACCAGGTCGTTCACTTCAAAAACATCTCCATTGGTTTTGGGATCGGCAATTCCATACTGAAAAACTTCATCTTTTGGCACTTCCTCAAAAGCAATCACAGCTTCGGCGTTATTCTCCTTAAAACATTGTGTCATCCGGTCAACTATCCGGCTTTTGGCATTCAGCCCTATGATGGAATCGCCCAGCGCAACCACAAAAGGTTTGCTTCCCACAAAATCTTCTGCGCATAAAATGGCATGGCCTAATCCCAAAAGCTGCCGCTGGCGGGTGTAGAAATATTGAAGCGGCGCCCGGACAAAAGAGAGTTCGGACAAAAGCTCTTCCTTGCCGTCTTCACGGAGAGCCTGTGTAAGTTCGGGGTTCAGGTCAAAATGGTTTTCGATGGATGACTTGCCCTGGCCTGTAATAAACAGAACCCTGTTTACGCCAACACGCTCAAGTTCTTCAACAACGTATTGAACAACCGGTTTGCGGCCAACGGGCAGCATTTCTTTGGGCTGAGATTTGGTGGCGGGCAACAGCCGGGTCCCCATTCCGGCCACTGGTACTACTGCAATATTTATTTCACTCACTGATTTGGATTGTAGATGCAAAATTTTACTTGTACATCTCTAAAATACAACTTGAGAAAATGGAATGTAAACTTTTTGAAACCGGCCTCAGCTCAAAGCCAGTCTAAAGCTTCGATGGACGAAGAGCTTACATCAACATACTGTTCAAAAATTTCGCTTAGTGATGAGTCTTTCTGCAGCTCCCTGCGGGATTTTGAATCGAGATAGGCAAGAATTTCACCTTTGTGTAAAATGGCGATATCATCACACAGGTTTTCAACAACTTCCAGAATGTGGCTGGTTATAAAAATGGACGTGCCATTCTCCTTTAGTTTTCTGATGATGGCTTTCATCCTGCCGATGGAAATGACATCCACACTTTCAAAGGGCTCATCCAGGAACAGCAGTTTTGGTTCCACCAGTAAGGCAGCACAAAATGATAGTTTTTTACGGCTCCCCGATGAAAGCTGTTTTGCCTGGACATTTCGAAACTCCTCTAACTCGAAATAGGCAAAAAGTGATGAGATTTTATCATCGAGGTCATCCGGCACATTTTTATACATCTCGCAAATATATTTGATGAATTCGATACTGGTGAAATTTTCGAACAGAAGAGGAGGCTGCAGTACCGATGCAATGTCTTTTTTTATCGTTATTTCGTTCGAGCGGTTCAGTTCCAGGTTGTTGATGGTAATTTCGCCTTCATCGTACGTTAAAAGCCCGGTTAAAATTCCAATCAGTGTACTTTTCCCGGCGCCATTGGGGCCAATCAACCCAAAAATAGTTCCGGAGGGTACATCGAGGTTCAGGTTTTTCAGTACCGGCTCCCTTCCGTACGATTTGGTAAGATTTTGAATAATTATAGCTCGTTCCATAAACGGGGGATTACCTTCTTTTTAAAAGGCACTGAAATTGATTTAAGTTTCTTCATCAAAGTAAACAACAACAAAATATTGGCAACAACCAGTGCTGCTATGTGATACCAGATATAATTCTCAAACACGATGAATGTAAAAATACCGAGAATCGTCACAATAAATACGGATGTAAATGTAATGGATGCGGGCAGTACTGGATTTGAAACCGACATCACACTGACTTCTTCAATTTTTTTATAGTTATTGATGCTGCTTTTTAAAATATAGTGCATAAACACAAGGGAAATTAAGATAATGCCCAGGTGCACCTGAATCATAACCGGAAGTGATACTATAAACACCGGAACCATGATGAGCACAATACTTGAGCCGATGAGGCAAATTAAAAGCGCCGCGGTGATTCGCTGCTTGACAAGATATTCGGTTTTTACAGGAAATTGAAGCGACAACAGCAGTTCACGGTTTTCGAATCCGAACATGTTGGTCAGCATCACCATCAAAAAAATGACCGGGATTAGTGTGAGAAAAACACCGATGATATAGGTTCCATCTCCCAGGATTATGATGTACGGTATCACAAAAACATAGGTTATCAAGAGCTGAATTTTACTGTATTTGTGATTCCAGACGGCATAAAAATATTTACCGCCTTCATGTCCCAGCCATCTTATAAAACCTGCAAGCTGGCTTTTCTTTTGTACCGTTGATGAACTCTGCGGCGGAGTTAAAAGCGCCGCTTTTGTATTCGCTGCCAAATCTTTGTTTATGTAAAAAATAAGCACCATCAGCACCGAAATTGAAATGAGCTGCTCTGCCAAACCGGTCAACTCAGAACCAATGTAATAAAAAACATAACCGGGTGAGTAATAGAGCCAGCCAAGAAGTGCGTCGGCCGCACTTTCCGGAGATACAAAATATGGGGTGTAATCCACGTAAATGGATAACAGGATAAAGAACAGAACCAGTGTTAAAATAACAGCACCCACCTGGCTGAATCTTTCAGATGAAAATAATCTGAATCTCCATTTCAGCGAATTGATGACACCGTAATTAGCCAAAACAAATAGAACCACCACGAGCATTTGAAGGGGTGATTGCGACATATTGATCAGATACAACAGCCAGAAAAACTGAAACAAAAAATTGATCGGATGGAAAAACCCGGCAAAGTTCAGATAGTTTGTCAATTTCCCTACGGGCATCCCGAATGCCAGCAGCTTCCGGTTTTCGTTGATTCGCAAGCGATTAATCTTGGTGAAAAATATCTGTGTAAGCCACAATCCGTTCACAAAAACAAAGTTGGCGAAAAGCTGAATATCCGGTGTGATCCAGGGATAAATTTGCTGAGCCATTGTGACGTCGGCGAAAAGTAGCAGCAGAATTACGCCCAGAAACTGGCCCACAATGAGCATAATGAACACGGAATAAAAAATCATCGCGGCAATTTCTACCCCCTGCAGGGAGCGCCACCATAATTTTGCATTCAGTGTTGAAAATAGTTTAAACATTATGCGATGATTCGCTAAAAAATAAATACAACTATGTCAGTGCAGCTATGGTTCTCTTGCCGGTTACTTTTTTAATCAGATCAAAACGTGAAACCAAGCAGTACTGAAAAATGCCGGTGCTTTTCTCCATCGTCTATTTCTTCGTCACTAAAAATGGTGGTAAAGCCCAACGACCCTCTTACCTGCGCGCTAATTACATATCCACCCAGACGAAAATCGGCTCCGGCACCCGCAAGAAATCCTGTATCCACTTCGCGGGTAAAATCGTCCAGGTCCCTTCTGCTGTCATCTGCCCTGACGCGTTCGGCATTCACCATAAATCCGACATAAGGCCCGAAAACCACGTGTGGTGATATTATGGGCGTAACATCATAATTCAATTTTGCGAGAACCGGTATTTCGATGTAATCAAATTCGGCAACGACAGCAACAAATTTGTCTGATACAGGATTTTCATAACCTTTTTGGGTAAAATAAACACCCGTCTCCAGTGATGGCCGGATATTGTACGGTAACCGGTAGGGCATATTCACCGTAAAAATGGTTGCCATGGAATAGCCGCTTCTGGAATCTCTTCCGTAACCCACACCATAAAAGTTTGAGGTTGAAAGTCCACCCCTCAAACCAACATCCAGGCTCCACCGGCGTGGCAAATCCACAATAACAGGTTCTTCGTCATCTTCAACTATTTCCGGTTGTTCGGCCACTGCCGGTTCATCGGGTTCGGGGACATAATCATCCCAGTGAAACCGCTCTTCCGGATTAACGACACGAGCCACCTCCTCCTGCGTGGAATACTCGAGCGCCAAAAGAACATCGCGCATGTTCACGTCCGGATAAGCAATAGATGTGAAATAAATATCCTCAGATAAAGTGATTTCTATACCAGCTCCCATTTCCAATTTATACAGTTCAATGTTCTCGAACGGCTCCGGCAGTGCAGACATGGTAACGCCTACCGTTTCAAGCTCCGGCGAGTAGAGTGCTATTTGAATAAGGTTTGCCTCAGGCCGAGCCACCCTGAATGAGTCGGCCATTTCGGTCAGGTGAAATCGTACGACAAACCCAAGTTCGTCTGCTCTTTCGGCTATCGAAATGCGTTCGAGTTGTGCCTGTCCATTGATAGTTGCAAATCCGCAAATGAGGAACAGAATTACAGATAACAACGTAAATTTTGCAATTCTCATAAATTGAATTAATAATGCATAAGTACTACGGCAAAGAGAGCAATATCTGCATTTTTTAGCAGAAATTTTATTAGAAAAAGATCGGGAATGGGGTTTATAAAATTTTGATTACAGATCTTGGGTAAGAGGTAAACTAATCAGAAATTTTCCAGCTGCGGAAAAAAGAAACAGCCCGGTTCTGAGTATCGAACAGGGCTGTTTAGTTATTCATAATAATGGCTGCATCTTATTCGGCAATTACAAAAATTGTCGGAGGAGATTGCCCCAGTGCAAATTCTTCGTCAGCGTGAATAAACACTGAATAGGTGTACTTTCCGGCCTCTGCATTATTACGCACTGCCAAAACCAAAGGGTTTCCGTTTCTGACTTTTCGGGTTTGTCCTCCAAATAACCTGTCATCAGAAAACTGAAAAGATGCATCAGACTTCTCAACAGTCCACCTGATTCTATCACCTCTTCTGACTTCTACATCACTTTTTGATTCGTCATCGGAATGAACAACTCTCCATACACCGCTTATCTTTTTTACAACCAGATTATACTCAGTTGTTGATGATCCTCCATTCATAAATACCTCCAAAGTTTTAGTTATTATTTAAGTTGCACATATGTTACGAGCTTCTTTTAATTCTCAGTTGATTACATCCTGAAATTTCTCATCAGAAATCAGATCCTGAAGCCCCGTCGCGTTCATGATCTCTGACTTTGAGTGGCCGTTTTCAATGGCTTGCTGTATCCATAATAGTGCTTCATTCCGCTCGCCGATATTTTCATAAGCAATACCGGCCCGAAACATTACATCAGTATTATCCGGAGCCATCTCAACGGCTTTTTGAATATTATTTCGTGCTTCAATCTCATTTCCAACCTTTGCTTCATAACCGGCCAGCCTGATGATGAGGCCGGGGTTATTGGGGTTTATTTCCAGCTCCTCTCTGGCCAGTTCAATGGCATTGTAATATGTTTCAATGGCTTTTTCTCTTTCACCGGGAATCCAATAATAGGCCGAAGCAAGATTTCCCCATAATTGAGCACTCCATTCCTGAATTTCAAGTGCTGATTCATACATTTGAGCCGCATCTCCATAGCGGCCTTCCCCGTAATAAATGGAACCCAGGTTAGCAAGAGCCTCGAATGATTCTTGAAATTCAAGTGAACGTTCAAACTTTTTACGGGCTTCATCAATTTCCCCAATATAAATATACATACTGCCTGCATTTACATAACCCTGATGATTCTCCGGTGCTATTTCTATCACCTTTCGGAATTGTTCTAAAGCCATTTCATATTCGCTGAGCCTGTGGTAGAATCGGCCCAACCCATTATATCCTTCCCAGTAGTCTGGTTTTAAACGAATGGCTCTTTTAAATGCCGATTCTGCCTGCTCTAAATTCCCGTTATATTCATATGCACGGGCTAAACCGCGATGAGCTTCACTATTCATAACATCGGTAGAAAGTGCATTATTAAAATTTTGTATGGCTTGTTCATATTTGCCCGTTCCGGTGTTAATCATTCCGAGAGTCATATTTACCTGCACAAGTTTATCATTTAAACTTTTTGCAAACTCTGCATGCTCAATCGCTTTATCAACCCACTCTCTTTCCCGCGTAATTTGATATTTTTGCCAATAGGCCTGACCCAGGCCGGCATGCGCCAATGCAAAGTCCGGATCAAGTCCGATCGCTTCCTTATATGCTGCCAGGGCAAGCTCTACATTTTCTATTCCTATGCGAGATCCATGAAAATAACCCAGCCCTTGCAAGTAGAGCTCAAATGCTTCAGAGTCAGAAGTGTTGCCGTCTTTGATTGCAATCTCTGCTTCCGGATTTAACTCCATATTGAGCATGGCCAGCAAATTTTCTACCGATTTATTTTGCAACTCCAGCACATCAGAGGCATTCACATCGATCATTTTGGAATCAATCTGGCGTAAATTTTTTGAATCAATCAGAGTAATGGTTAAACGCAGACTGTCTGTAATGGGTTGAAGGCTTCCGGCAATGGCATAGTTCACGCCAAATTTTCTGTGAGCTTCTCCGGCACTCGTAATATTTTCACTTCTGATATCTCCGGCAGGAACCACCCACATATCCCTTTGAAAGCGTTCCATCTGTGAAATATTACTGGTGATGGTTTCCACAAGGCCGTCGCTAAAAACCTGCCTTTCCGGATCGCCGCCTATATTTGTAAATGGCAGTACTGCCAAATGAATAGATTCCGAACCCGGTTGCGGCAATTGATTTTGAGAACTATCCCGCAACGCGAACACCAAAACGGTAATCACCACCAATGCGCTAATCAAACCGGCCGATACTATCGCTGTTCGTTTTTGAGGTGCTTTTTTCCAGTACGAATTTTTTAAATTCTGTGTAACAGAACTTTTACTGTATGCTGGTTTTGTAATCCCAAAAATATTCATCAGGTCATTCAGCAGCTCGGCCGCAGACTGATAACGCTCTCCGGGCTCTTTTTTCAGGCAACGAAATATTACAGATTCCAATTCAGCCGGTAAAACAGTATCTGACATTTCAACCGGCAGCGGATCTGTGTTCATAATTGAATACATCACAGAATGCTCATAAACACCGCCGAAGGGCAATTTGCCAGTTATCATCTCATATAAAACCACACCAAACGACCAGATATCCGTTCTGTGGTCAGCCTCTTCTCCCTGAATTTGTTCGGGCGACATATATGCCACAGTTCCTATCGTTGATCCCTCCTTTGTGAGCCGTTCTGTGCTGGCAATTTTGGCAAGGCCAAAGTCCAGGATCTTAATTTCACCGGTTCTTGATACCAAAATATTTGCCGGTTTAATATCCCGGTGAATAATCCCTTTTTCGTGTGCCGCTTTCAATCCCCTGGCTATTTGCAGAGAAAAGTCAACAATATTTTCAGATTTATTGTCAGCCTTACTTTCCTCTCCATTTGATTCACTAAAATTATTTTTGATGAGCTGCTGCAATTCAATCCCGTCAACATATTCCATCACAATAAATTGAATTCCATTCTCATCTTCTTCGATGCTGTAAATCTGGCTGATATTGGAATGGTTTAATTGTGCTGCTGAACGCGCCTCTTGCAAGAAACGGGCTCGATTTTCAGGTGTGATTGAGGAATGATCCGGTAAAAATTTTAATGCAACATCCCGGCTCAGCTTATTATCACGGGCTTTATATACCACACCCATACCCCCTTCGCCGAGTTTTTCGATGATTTTGTAGTTGGATATGGTTTGTCCAATCATAATTCACCTCGATCAAGTTGTGGCCATTGAATGGGCAATAAGCTCGACTGCACATAGTTAGCGGCAATATCATGCTCCTCGTTCAACTCTTCCAGGCGTTCGCGGGCTTGCTCCTTCCCGGACTCATACACAGGATCGCCGTCCTGGACGGTAAGCGTCCGGCTATTGCCTGCTGAAATGTCTACATCGCGGCGGCCAAACAGCTGTCGGTTCGGAAAGAAGAGCACAGCGTCGGTGTCAAGGGCATCCCAAGTTACTGAGTCTGATACTGCCACCCTGCAATGGCCGGGTACGATGACACCTCTCCTGTTTCTGCCGCTTCCACGAAGTGAGATTTCAAGTGTGTGATTGGGCATAATGTCCTCTGTTTCTGATTGGTTTGGTAGGGCGATTGCTATTCATCGAACATGACTCACGAATTTTCCTGATTACTCATTTGCTATTCCCGGTTATGCAGTTCGAACTCGTCCTGCCCCATACCCGGGGGATAGAGGTCAAGGTCCATCTGGTCGATCCGCTCACGCTCTGCCACCACCCTCGCCTCGACCTGCTCGAACACGTCCCGGAACCAGGGCTCCTGGCGCACGGGATCGAAGATTGGACTTGTCAACGGCCAGAGGTGCTGGAGGCCGAGTTCCTCGGTGGCCACCCGGAGATTGTCCCGGGCCGCTTGCGTTTCTCCGAGGGCCTGCTGCGCCTCCGCCAGCTGCGCAAGCCTGATCGGGGTCGGGAGTCCGAACGGGTGCGTCTCTCCCTCTTCGACCCAGCGCTGGAGCCAATCGGCCGTTTCCCGGAGCACGGATCGTCCCCGCTCCCCATCCCCCGCCAGCAGCTCGGCATGTCCATAGGGCAGTGCCACCACGGGAAAGGTTTCCGGTACCGTCGGCGACATCTGTCCTTGCCGCTCGACCTCCTCCTGAGCTTGTTTCAGGAGCGACACGGCCTCGTCCGCGCGATCCAGCTTCAGGAGCAGCCATCCCTCCACGTACGGGAATTCGCCGGGCATCTCCCGTATGAACTCAAGGGCTTCCGAAAGCCGACCCTGGTCCCGGAGTGGCCAAACCCGTTGGATCAACACGTTTCGGTTGTCCGGATCATGCTCGAGGCCGTACTGTCGCCACGCCTCCGCGGCCTCGTGGAGTTGCAGCTCGTTCAACGAGCGCACCATCTCCAGAATGAGAGCCGTGTTGCGGGGGTCCTGGCGGATGGCGGACAGGAACCAGCTGATCTCCTCCGCGCGTCTCCCTTCCATTCGGACGAGGGAGGCCATGTGCACCTGTGCGAAGCGGTGGT
>SL_3KL_010_SEDDRAFT_10002160_pt1 | contig 17973 bp, 12 predicted proteins | sample SodLakKL_010_SED_2_FD_10381 | JGI IMG/M metagenome (IMG submission 10381) | reverse complement strand
CATCTTCTAGCAAAACTTTTCTCATGTCACCTATAGTTAGTACACCATCATCAACCATGCCTTGCATTATGTGGGATAAGTACTGTCTTTGTGAAGCTGACCTAGCAGCTTGAGTTGAAAAGTCATCTCCTATAGATTCATTAATAGTTCTCATTATAGAAGCTCTTGCGCTATCCATAGTCTGTAGGTTTATCCACGAGTGCGCATCGGCACCGAGATTTCTAGCATAAACACCTCTAGCATTATACCCTAGCCTCTCTACTGGGTCTTTGTGTGGACTCAATTGGAGGTTAAAGAGCCTCCATGCTAAGTTAGCACTATCTCCACCTTGTCTTTGGATTGTTTCTATCGCTGGAAGCATGACGTCTTTCTCAGATCTAAGTCTTTTAAATAAAACTCTAAAATCCTGCATTTCTGCGGTGGTTCTTAACCCAGCTCTTTCTAGTATGTGGTCTGAGAATTTAGATGGCCGATTCAGATTAAGTGATACTTCATTTTGGTTCACCATTTGCTCAAGATTACTTACAGCCCTATAAAATCTCTCTGCGACACCCATCCCTCTAAAGCCTCGCCTATCGCCAAGATCAGACATTCTTTCATATCTTCTTCTAGCAAAGTCTTGCTTTCTAGCTATAGTTATTGCTCTTTTCTGCTGGGGGGTGAATGCATCAGCATCTACAAAACCAGATTGTAGTTTTGATGCAAGTTCTTCTTCTGTTTGTGCTGTTATGATTGCCCCTCTGCCTGTTTGTGGGCTAAATAACTCTACACCGACTAGTCCGTCTGGGTTTAGTAGCTCGGGGTTTTCCTTGGGTCCAGTAATTTGAAACATGTTCCTGACCTCATAGAATGCTCTAGCGTGGGCGGCTCCTCTGCCATATGGCCTATGGTATTCGCCACCACGACCCATTTCAAAAGCAAAAGACAGCTCATCATCTGGTACGCCCCTAAATGCAAATAACTTACTACCCTTCCTTACTCGTGCTAGAGGTGAATAGTGTAGTTGGTCTAAGGGTATATCTTGTCCCTGCATATCCCTAAGCCTTGCATTGGTAAGCTTGCCTGTTAGGTCATCAAACTGATAATTGAAGACCCTCATGGTGTCTGCAGTATCATGCCAACTAGTGTGCAATTGTCCCCTGGTATGGCCCGTGCGATCTAGTAATGACTCTAGTGTTGTCCCGTGCCCGTATACTGTCTTATTCAGCTCAAGGAGGTCTAGGTGTTTCTGTATTTTTGGAAAATGGCTGCCATGTTTACTATAAAATTGGTCTAGTGCGTTTATGTCAAACCCAGCAGAGTTGTACCCCATGTATACACTGGTAGGATCTTGTGCTTTCATGTACGCATTTATAGTGCTAATGGCATTACCTGGGGCAACCCCATACCTATCTAGTGTCACAAGACCACTTTCCACATGCCCAAGGTATTTTGCTAACTCCCTGTTGGACATGCCATATACTTTCTCAGGAGCTGTAAATATACCATGATGTCCTCTAATTGCTCTGAGTTTCTTGCTGCCCATGACCGTCATCTCTTGTATCTCTGCACCACCAAAGAGCTGGTCGTTGGGCAAGCCACCAGGCTGTCTTGAGTACCTCATTACATCAATGAGCGATCTTCTTTCGCTTTCGGTTAAGCCCTGGCCTCGTCGAACTTTCTCCATAATTTGTCCAATATTCGATATTACTTCATCACTTGGCTTGACTATTAAAGAAAGCCCCTGTCCCGTCCGTTCTCTGTATCCCATTGAGTCTACGTCAAAACCATATTTTCTAAATGATACTTCTGTAGGAGTAAATACATCAAGCCCTAGGTCTTTGCCTGGTGTAAAGTCATATAGCCCTAGGCTTTCTATATCAAATGATATTATATCTGCACTAGTTCTTGTTACATAACCTAGTGTATCTAGGGCCGCTTGTGGCCTATTTTGCCATTGAGGTGCGGTTATGAAACTTGATATATCGGGTCGTATTGGGGATATATGATCAGAGCTTACTCCACTAACCTGCGATAGTATAAATCTCTGTGCATCAGTAAGCTCCTGGTTTGGTAGTATATCGCCATATACAGCTCTTCCACTACTATATGGTATATTACTGAATAGCAAATTAGAGCGTTGGTATCTTATACCATGCTCTTCAAAAACCGCTGGGTCTATATTAACTTGTCTTCCACCTACATCAATTTCAGGCATTATATGCACCCCATCTTATAATACTCCAACTGCATTTCTTCTAGCATATTCTTCGAATTCTTTGCTTCTGTCTCTATAAAGGTCAAAGTCTATATCAATACCAGGCTCTATTGTCTCATACATATCTACATGAACACCTTCAAGTCCAGCTCCCCTTAGCGCGTCTTCAAGGGCTCTTCTGAGTTGGCTGCTCTTCATGTTTGGCTTGAACATAGGTAGCGCTGGTGCTTGGTTTTCCTCTGCCCTTTCTACATCCTCTGGCCATATGTTAAACTCCCCAAGCTCTGCACCTTCACGACGTGCTACCTTGATTTTAACATCCTCTAAGCTTTTCTGTGGGCTCCAGCCCTCCCAACTTGGAGAAGGCAAGAATCTATCCCTGAAATACTCCTCGAGACTTGGACGCTCATCTGGCTCCATACCCCATCTGGCTTGATAATGTCTGCGCTGATTTTCTGGCACGAGCTCTAGTATCTCTTCTCTTTCTTCACCAGTGGCATCCTGCAAGAACTTAGTGGCGTAATCTCGGTATTTGTGAGGTAATGCTGATATAAAGTTTTGCCAGTTACCATATGGATCAGCACCATATAGGGTTTGTTCCATACCCTGTTTGTACTGTAATGCTTGTGTTTGCAATGGAGTAAGTTCTACTAGTGCTTTATAGTCACTTATTTCATTGATTTCTTTATTAATTTTAGCTACTTCTTCATCTCGCGACGAGTACCCACTTCTCAGAAGCTCTGTTTTTTGTCGCTCTAGATACCTTCTTCTGCGACTTCTGTAGCTACCAGAGCGCTCTATTCTTGCAAACATATCGGCAGGGTCTTCACCCTCTACTTCTTCTGCTAATCTTCGTGTGTGCTGATATAGACCCTTATACTTAACATACTCCAAGATATCAAAGTATTCCTCTATATCTCGCTCGAGCCTTCTTCTTTTTGGTATCCACCTTTCACCTGTTGTTGCTTCACTGACGNATCTTCCTGTTCTCAGTGCACCCATCGTGGTGGCTCCTATAGCAGCAAGTATAAGCTTAGCTTGGGGTGTTCTGCCAAACATAGCGCCAAATCCTGCGCCCAAGAGTATGGGGAGCACGCCACCCTTAGATGTAAAAGACTCTAGGGTTGGCATAAGGTAATCTTTAATAGGCTTATGCCATGTTTGCCAGTCCTTACCGTACACTTGTCGCCTCTTATAATCCTCTAGTGCACTCCTTACTGGTAGGAACTTGGTATGAAGTGGAGTATCTGCATGAGCAAAGGACTCCCACGCTGAGCCAATCATCCTCTCTGCTGTTGAGTATCTAGCGTGTATGCCAGCAGGGGTGTCATCCGATGTTCTTTCTCTTCCAAGTTCTTGCTCTATTAGTGCTCTATTAAGGTTTCTTCCAGCTCTATCATATACTACAGTATTTACTGAATTAAATACGTCATTGTTCATTCTTCGTACTTCGTCTCTGGCTGTACCTATTCTAACTCTTGCACCTGGTTGAATTACGCGGCTAATCTTCTCACTGGCTTCTGCCGTTAGTGGGTTAGTTTTCCCAGTAGGAACTCTAATACCAGCTAATCTAAATGCTGCGTCTGGGTATTCTTTGGCTGTAAATGTATTATTATCAAGCACGGTTTCTATAGTAACAGTTTCTCTGTCTATATGTGCATTAGAGAACTGATATTCAAAGAACCTTCGCCGTCGTTTAACATCAGATACTCTGCGTGTTATTTCTCGTACTTCTTGTGCTTCTTCATCGGCGAGGTTAGGATTCTTTCTAACTCTATCCAGGAAGTATCTATACTGATCCGACCATGGCGCTACATCTGCAAGTATTCTAAGTTTACTTAGATCATCGTATAATTCAAATCTATTGATTTGTCCCTGTGCGAGACCTTCTCGTATGCGGGGGTCATCTAACCCCTGAAGCTGAACATCATGCATTAGTTCATATCCAGCCCCTGGTAAGCGCATTTCTCCGCGATGTAACTTAATGTAGGGGTCACCAGTACGGAAGTCCTCAAAGTACTCAGGGCCAGGCATCCATGAGGGCATTGTATTTGGTATTGGATTATAGTCTTGTTGTATGGTACCTTGTCTTGTAGGTATAAACCTTCTTGTAATCTCAGATAGGTATCCACCCAGTCCACCAAGCTGCTGATCCCAGAATGCCCTATTGGCACCATATGCCCTAGTTGATGACTCAAGCACTGGTGTGTCCAATCCTGGGAATCCAGTTGGCACAGACATACCAAAACCATAAACTCCAGCCATACGAACAGCACCATAGAAGGTTTTGCCGAATAAGAATCTTGGGTCTGTTGGGTCTGAAACATCGGGTGGCAAAGTATCTACTGGATACGGCTCCATATCTCCAGTCCTAACATTCCTTATATACCCAGCTGGCGCTGCGCTTTGTGCCTTGCTTTTGATAGCTTCGTTAACTGCAGCAACATTCCCCTTGGCTACGTTAGTGCCATGTGCGATGTCATGGTCATAAACTACCTCAGAGGGAGCATTGACAGGTTGACCTCGTCTAACATATGCCCTAAGTTCATCTGTTGAAGGTTGATATTGTGCATATTCACCAGTAGGGTCAAACCCGTAACCTGGTGCCCAATGAACCAAGTTAATTTGTCCAGCTGGAGTGACTCTAGCATAAGTTGGTCCTTGAACTATAGGCTCCCCGTATGCTGGCTGTGGTTCTGCAGTTCCATACGGAGGCGGTAGGTGCTCAGTGTGCATATATCTCTTCGGCCTTATTAGTCTTCCTATTGTAGCATTTAAAGTAGACCCAACTATTGGTATATCCTCTATCTCTGGAAGCCCATATGCAACTGGNTAAGGCCTNTCGTAGTAGTGCTTTTTCTCATAATAATAAGGATCGGAAAAATAATTTACGGGAGCAANGGGATTCCTCAATGTTGGGAATGGAGTTCTACTATAATGCTCCTCCCCAGGTCCATACATTACATCTGTATGCATTACGTCATGGGTAGCTCGCTTATACCAGCTAGGTTGATAGTACGTTACACTATCGCCAATAAATGGTGTCGACCCAAACGGCCAGTATCTACCTCTTCTTACTGGATCATAGCCAGACTCATAGTATTCTTCTAGTTCATCTCTGCTCTGAGTTGGGTCGAACCAGCTTACCATGGGCAACTCCCAAAATACTTCGCTACCTGGGGTTATCTCTCTGGCTCTCTGTGCAACACTAGTTACCCCAGTTGCATCGGTTCCATGTGCGTATGCCATATGAGCCTGCTTTAACCCATGGGCAGCTACTTCCGTTGGTCTTGTTCCAAATAACTGTCCAGCCTCCCAGTTAAGATACCCTAGTGCTCCGCCACCACCCCATGCAAGGGCGGCGTACACTGGTAGATATCTCTTGGCAAATAGGCCTTTGGCAACATCTGTTACATTCCCTAGACTCTTGCTGCTTAAGCCTAGCCCAAATGGCGCAACAGCGGAACTTAGTCTCTCTGCAAGGAAATATGGTATAAACGTGGTAGTAGTTACATCACCCATATTTCTCCTGCCAGCTGTAAATTGCCCGAGGAAATCCTGCATACCACCTATGGCTGCATCTTTCTTCGCTTGGTTGTTTATGTCTCCTATTAGCTGCTTTATATCAGTAATTGGTAAGCCTCTAGCTCTATTAACCCACAGTCCATCTGGGTATGTTCCAGTATCAGTTGTAAATAATGTCTTATGTATAGGTTCTTGAAGTGGGCCTGCTTTCCACCATGGAGAGGTTTGTTTGACAAATGATTGGAGCGCCTTCCTTGCCTGTATGCTTTCGCCAGTAGACCCAGTAAAGTAATCAGTTATGGACTTAGCAGAAGACTTATCAAGGGGAACTACATCCATGTCATCTGCTATATAGCTTAGGGCGGTATGCTTTGCCTTAGTGGCAGCACCTAGAGATACCTGAGATGACCCGTAGACAGAGTCTACGACATCAAATAAATTTATTCTACTGCCACCCAGGTCTTCCATTTCTGCAATTATCTCTTTCTGGACTAGCTGCTTTATTCTGCTAGTCTGCATCGGGGATTCAAGGAAGGAAGATGGGCGCTGAGCATACGTATTCCAAAGTTTTAGTAGGTCATCTCTGTACTGTCTAGATAACAGGTTACCAGGGGCTTCGGCGTCTCTAGTAGTCCTGTCTCTTATTAACATACCAAGGGACTCCATTATACCCTTGGGGTTTTGTAAGTCAAAGGTTCTATCTCCGTATATCTGTCGATATAGTGGCGAGTCAGTAACTTGCGTAAATACTTGGTCTGCAAATGGGTCGGTTCTCCTGCTTAGTAGGTTTTTAAGTTCGCTAAAGCTATATACTACCCTAGCGTCATCTACGCCCCTTGGGTCTGTTAGGTATCTTGCTTGGTTTTGATGCCAACTTGGATCGTAAAATTTAGATACTCCAGATTTTAATCTACCAAATAAGCTAGGAGTTTCCTGGAAGCCTATATCTAGGGTCTCTTGTAGCCTACGTACTGCTTTACGAGTGATGCCTTCTGGCTCCTGTATGTCTCTAAATGTCTCATCAGCCATGTTTGCAGTAGCTCTTGCGATTTGCCCAAACCTATTAGTAGTAACATAACCTCTTAAAGGTTGCCCCCTGGTGTCTCTCATTATTTCTCCAGTGGCAAAATCATAGAGGTTTTCTCCTACTCTTACTAAGTCGGTACCAAGCTTCATTGCATCCTTTGTGGCCCCACCAGTAATATATGGTTGTATTTCACCCCTCTTGAAGAAGCGTTGTCCCTGCATCCTACCCACTTGTCTAAAGTTATGTAGCTGGAGCAACCTAAGGGGGTTAAACTTTACAATTGGAAGCTGGATATCGTCTATCATGAAGTTCATAACGCTTGCTGCATCTCTACCTAGATTTCTTAGGTCTACAAGCTCTCCAGCATCATCTATAAGCATACCTGGGTCAGCCATCATCTTGCCATATTTGCTGTGTATATTAGATATATCTATCCCCATTCTGCGTGCACCTGGTAGGTCTATACCTGTAGATTGCAACATACCCTTCTGCTGTAGGTCTGATACAGTAGCATGCTTAAGCCCAGTCATTCTTTGTAAGTTGGCTTCAGCTTGTGTGTCAACCATAAGCCTACTAAAGAAGTCATCTCGTATTCTCTTGGTGTGTTGGGTAAACATTCTTTCGTATTGTTCTTTAGCACTTGTAATTGCCTGTACGGAAGCGGTTCTTAGGCCATCTGTTGCTTGATCAGACCTGAATCCATGCACCCTAGTGGAGATTATGTCTTCCCATATCTCCCTAGCAGCACTTTCTTGATATTGAGAACCAAGCTTATCTTTGAGGATACCTAGCCATCTCTGCTGACCCATAGAGTGAAACTGCCTGGCATCTATGTCATCTAGTGCGGACGATATAGCCCTGAGTGCTTCGACATTCCGTGGTTGTCTAGAAAGTTTTTCGTATTGTATTAAGTCTCTAGTTAAACCTATTTTGGCATAACCAGAGGCCATGTCCTTTACTAGGCGCTGCTCCCTTATGGACTGGGTATATGATTCTTCAAATAGTGATGGTATACCCCTATCTACTCTTGATAGTTGGTCTTTTAGTCTAGAGTGGGCGTCTCGTACTTCTGTGGTAAACCTTTGAGCAGAGCGACCAAGTCTGTCGATGCCTCCTTGAAAATCACCTCTCAAGATAGCCCTGGCGCTATGGTGAAAATCTGCAGTAGCTTGACCAGACCATCTTGATAAGCCCTCTCTAAAGGCAGAGGTATGTAACCCTCTATATTCGCCAACTGCTCTAGATAACATACCTATTGGCTTTCTTAATGCCCCACTATAGGCAAGGCCACCTGCTGCTAGCGCTCCTAGCCCAACACCAAGTAGCGCCTGACCTAGAGATATACCCTTGTCTGGCGCATCATATTCCCTCTGAACAAAACGGGACGAAGGCTCCCCGCTGAGGTAACTTCTGTATCTATTTTCTGCCATAAGTTAGCTCAACCCCTTCATCCCGCATTTGGATCTTGTAATTCTGGAGGTATATCCTCATTGACTTCAAGAGGTACACCTCTAAGTGTTTTTAGTATCCACTCGGCCTGTACAAACATAGCCACAGATTTTTCCATCGGCCAAGATTTTATTTCTTCTAGAGAATACTTGCCGCTAAATCCTTCAAAGATAATAAGGTCCATCTGTGGCTCAAAGTTTTCCTCTAGGTACCTTTTATACTTAGACATATTCCTCTTTATTGATTTTTCATCAAGAGCGGAGTTGTCTAGTATTGCCGATGCAAGGGTTGTAGGTATTCCTGCATCGCAATCCTCAAAGTTAAAGTGACTTGGTTCTAGGATACATGACTGACATATAAGTTGCTCCCTGTCCGCATCGTCTATCATTGTTGAAATTATGGATTTATACTCTTGCCTAGTAAGTGGGCGCCATGTAAATTTTATCTCTGTTATTTCAAGAGTGAATATAGAGCCCCACTCTTTCTTAAGCTCAATCAGTTCTTCTGCCTTCATGCTGTTGCCCCCTTGAAGTGGCTTACAGCTTCTGTGGTTCTGCAGAAGTAAAGCCTGATTTTTCCATGATTTGTTCGGCAAGAATTGAAGGTATTCCAGCCTTTCCTCCGCTCATTTGCACGAAGCTATATTCCTCTGGCCACAGAATACATTTCTCGCATATTCTCTCTTCTCGGTACAAGGCGTCAGCATTTTGAACTTTCAATACTTCCTTGTATTCTAGTCTTGTTAAGGTTCTCCAAATAAACATTGTATCTTCAAATTCTGTACAAAATATAGCATTAAACCTAGACTTCCACTCTTCTACTTGATTGAGAGTGGGTCCATTTTCAAATAAGAGCTCTTTTCCTTGCTCTGCTAGCTCTTCCTGCGTTGGTTGAAACTCCTGTACGTCTTCATCTTTTTGCTCCTCGGTTTCTAGTACTTCTTCCTTTTTCTTAGGCATACTTAGCCCCTCCTGTTTTTTTATTTAATAAAGCCATCCAAATCCTTTGCCATAAAGGTGTAGTGCTCTAGAATGGGCTCGCCAGATGGATTTATTGACTGTGTGCATCCAACTAACTGAACACCCATTATAGACTTTGTAGTGCTGCGGTTTTTAATATTACTATCGTTCTTGCCAATGTTCCCGTAAGTCACAACAATATTTACCCCATTGTCACGAAGATTTTTATTCTCCCCACCCTTGGATGGGTAAAAGTAAGTGTCGTCAGCACTACTGGCTTGCTTGGGGTCTCCCCAAAATGTAGATTGGTATGATTCAATAATCTCTGCAAGATTCTCGTTATTATCTATATTCTCTGTTTGTTCTAGAAACTCCTGCAAAGTTGCTCTGGTTTTCTTCGGTATATTTCTATATGCCACAGATGGGTCTTCGGCCGTTCTCGACTTGCTATCTCTTTCTAGTGTATTTAGTATATTTGTCAAATAGTGTTTCTCCCTGAAGTTAATAGAGAAGTTGCCAGAAATTTGCCTAAACCCCCTAGCAAATGCATCTGGTGTATAGCTAGCGTATCCGTGTATAGGTTCAACTTTTTCCTGAACACCAAAGCTAAGGGTGACAATTTCGTCAACCCATATCTTCCCAAAGTACATTACTACATTTGCTCCAGAGAAATATTGCGACGGAAACCTCTGATATGAGTCCACAGTAGGAGTAGAGCTCCTGTTTGCGCTATCTGGGTTATTAGATTGAGCTATCATGTATTTACCCTCCTTGTATATTTTCCATATTTTGTGTTATAATAATTACGGAGGTGTTAATATGAAAATTATAGTAAGTTTAGTAGTGATACTACTTGTTTCTTTGCCAACAAGTGTACTAGGTAGTTATGACCCCTATGGTATAAATTATACCTTTATTGAATGGGCCAGAGGCCCAAGGTACGAAGGGGGCTATATAGGCTCCAATGGGGCAGGTTTTGCTAGCCCTGGCCCAAGTCGTTGGGAGATGGTATTTGATTTCTATATGCCTGGCTCTGATGACAACAATCCATACTGGTGTATTGTAATCTGGGACGGTGGTCCCGATGATATGTGGCGTATAACAAAGGGAAGATATCCCTACTGGTCTCCATGTGGAGAGTGGATACTATATGTAAGGGAAAAAGAACTTGGCGACGGTATATGGGAGTTTTATAAAATTAGACCAGATGGTACCGACGAAACCAGGCTTACACACTCAACGGTAGATAAAGGACACTCTCATGGACACTGGAGCTATGATGGTAAACACATAGTATATAGTAGAACCTATGAGGGCGGCCCATCTCAGCTTGTCGTTGTTGATGCAAAAGACTTCAGTAATGAAAGGGTCATCCATGAAGTACATGGAGAGTGGGCTAGAATTATTACTCCGCGATTCACTTATGATGATAGAATACTATTTGCATCTAATGAATGGATCCAAGTAAAACTATATGGAGATAGACCTAATACCAGTATTGGAATCATAAACATAAATGGCAGTAATAGAAAAAGACTGACTAGTGGATACATTGATAGCCACCCAACTATGCATCCATCTGGTATAATCGCTTTTACGAGCTGGCGGACATATAAAAGTTATGGGTGGGGCGATGATGAGCCAAGGTGGTTTGGCGATGTATATGTAATGTACGAGGGACAAGCCCCCGAAGACTTTTTAGTAAGGAATTTTGATAATAGAAATACCACCTTTAGCTATTGTGGAACTCAGTTGTTTTACAAGGGTATAGTGCCTTATTGCACAGGCGACCTATACCAATAGAGCTATAAATTATGCATTAGGTCTATATCCCTTGCCATGTAGCTCATGACATTTTCAGTATACATATCGTCAGTTGACATAGTCTGGCCTTCGTCTATGATACTTACGTCATACATACTCATGGAGGACACTCCGCCGAGTTCGTTTTCGAAGGTCACTGTTATATTAAAGGGAGGTAGCTCGTCTACTAAAAAGTTATTAGTAGTCCTTGGATCTACTGTATTATTTTTATCAGTAGCATCTCTAAAATACTCCATTACATGGAAATCAAAGACAGTAAATACTAGTGACCCTGCTATAGTCCTAGGCCCATTTGTAAAGCCTTTGACATTTGCATGGCCAAGAGCTCTAACTTGCCCCTTTTCCCTATGGATCGAGTACGTTAATGTAGATAACTCTGCCATAGTTTTAGAAATTCCTATTCCTGGTATATTTATTGTAGCTATAATATCTGCGCCAGAATATGAATGAAACTCTCCACTCTTGGGAGTTATGATATTACCCATATTTTCCTCCTCCGTTATTAAAAACTCCGCCCCATTTCGAGGCGGAGCGTATTTAGTGTATGTTTATTTGGTATTTAGACTAAGTCATTCCTGATTTCATCTGTGGACCTTGCTGCAGGGCCACCATTGCCGCCAATTGGGCGAATTCTAGCTATCTTCCTACATACATATGTCATAGCTCTTTCTGTTACTACGTCATCGATACTCATTCCAGAGCCTTCATTGAGTATTTCAACTCCGTACATAACCATCTTAGCCATTTGGCCATACTCATTGTTATAGGTTATTGTAACATTAAATGGTGGTATTTCGTCTACGTAAAATGGTTTTCTGGCTGGTCTTTGTTTAACTGCGCCAGATTCTTCATCTACGGTAAAGCCGTCGCCTATTTGATGTATAGGTGTGCCGAACTCTTCTGGTTGTCCCCAGCCATAAACGTTATTTTCTTGTCCAAGTTCTGCAAGTATTGCATCTCTATCAAAAACCGTAAATACTAAATTACCAGCAATACCTCTTTTTCCTCTTGAGAAGGATCTGGGATCTGGTGACCCCATTGTGTAAATAGGTGCCTTTTCTCTGGTAATGCTGTATGTTATACCCTGTAGCTGGCCAATGACCTTCTCATTGAAGGTCGCTATAATATCAGAGCCAGAAAAGGTAGTAAATGTTTTGGTATAATTTTCAGTAGGCATAAGATAATCCTCCTTTTATTGTTTAATTAAGAGTCGCTCTAACCGTTACGACTGTCACTATCTTTCTCAATTCGAATGCTGGAACCAACTCTAGTTCTATTGTTGCCTCTCCTCTAGCAAGACCAAGAGGTGATGTCAGTATATTAAATCTATAGTTTTGTAAAGCTCCCTCTGCCTGCATTGCAGAAAGTACAGATTCTATAGCTGTACTCATTGCATTGAAGTGGTATGGTGTACCAGCTTCACCAATGTATGGCTGTGTTACCTCTCTAATCGAGTTACACGCAGCGTTAACAATTCTTACAGTTGACAACCTTGTGTAATCAGAGCCAGATTTTGCAGCAGTAATACCATCAATAACAACTACACCCCTACCAATCTTACCTCTAAATGTAACATATCTAGCTTCAGTTAGGCTATCGAGTTGTGCTGGCGAGAAACTATATGCAAGACCTAGTGCCGAGCCAACAACTTTATTGGTTGTTGCGGACTCTGCGGCCAGTGTGTTAATTAACCCTGCATATGCTGCCGCTCCATTTGATATATAGGGGCCTGCTCTATTGCTATCAAACACTGTGTCAGCACATACAATAGAGATAAATTTTCCAACATCTATAGGATTACCGTCGTCGTCAACCATTGTACTATGCTCATATTCAAGTGGGTTATTAGACAGGGCATCAGCCAAAGATGCAATACTACCAAGAGTAACACTATCTAGTGGCTTAACGCCTATCACGCCATGTCTTTCTCCAACACGCTGAGAAGCCGTATAGCAGTGTTCTGCAAGATCAAGAACACCTTGTTTATCAGAGTCAGTAATTGGTTCAACTAAATCTTCAAGGTCATATGTCAGGTAAACACCTACGGGGACTACTATATCTACCTCATAGTCCTCTATTAATCCATATGCAGTATTAACGTCCGACCTGAGAGAAGACTGACTAACATTGATACCAGTTGAACCCCCAGTGAGTTCCTCAGCAGTTACTTCTGCTAGGGTGATACCTGATAGACTTGTGTCAAATGCAGAATCATCTCCAACTACAGCACTGGCGTCATTACCAGTTTCGCTGTTTATTGCATTAACGAGAGCACCAACTGTGTCGTACTCTGATAGTGTGTACTCACTAGGCTCATCGTTGAGATTTGTTATTGTTAAGCTGGTAGCATCTGCTGTAACCTTAACACCCTGGTATTTGGTCCCAGGGAACCTACCTCTAACTACTATAATTTCTTCAGCTACCTCTGTAGTATCCATAACTGAATATGTGGCATATTCACCACTAACTCTCATTGCCCTAACGTCTGACGCACCAGACTCTATTGCCTGCTGAACTGCAGGTATCAATGTAGCTCCAGCTGCATCGCCAGTATAGCCCCCAAACATCCTCTCTAGGGTATCTATTCTTCCTGCCCTGACGGGTACACCAACTGGCCCATCATATGCGGTGCCCAAAATAAGAATGCTTTCATTGCCTGCAAGTGTTTCTGGCATTACAAACATTCTATTATCTCTCAATACTGTGGTAAATCCAGGGAGATTTTCATAAGGCATAACTTATTTCCTCCTTATTCTTTTTCTAGTATTTTAAATGTAATCTTCTCAATAGTTTTAACATCATGTCTATTGAGTTTTTCAATTGTTACCTTGTAATAAGTAGACATAGTCCTTTTATTCTCAAGGTAATTGGGTAAAACTCCTACCGTTCTTCTTAAACTAGTTTCTTCGAATCTTATATCTACAACACCTTGTTGCTTGAACATCGATGTATATGTAGTTATAAACTCTTCAAGTTGTTCTGTAATATCTTCAACTTGATGCTGTGTATCAGCCCAAGTTTCAAACACTACATAGTAGTCAAATCTTTGTCCAGTCACAATAATTTTATTATCGGGGTCGGATGTGTTTTCAAATGTTTCTCGTATCCTTGGTCTATGCTCTCTCATTTCAGATATGGTTTTCTTTATAAACATATAGGTTATAGCTGGCAGGTTCACACTGGTATCCAGATTTGCTGGATAAGCCCTGTACATCTTGACGGGGCTCCTTGCTGCATCTACATCGCTATTGGGGCTTGCTACAGACTCACTAAGCTTATTGTTAGTGTCTTGTTGTACTGTATCCCAAGCTCTAGTGACTAATCTAAAGAAATCATTTATTGATGCATTGTTGCCAGCTTGTAGCCTTCCATTACTCATGGGGTATACACATCCTAAGTTAAATTATAAATCTTGCTTTAGTTCTTAGCGACTTAATTTGACCTATGGGTACTATATCTAACTGAAAGGATATATTCTCGTGATCTTCGTGTTCAATATCAATCTTATAGTCTTGTATCTGCTCTAGTCTAACTAGCTTATCAAGTTCACTATAGATTATAGGCACTACCCCTTGTTCTATATATCTCGAGTCCTCACCTATAAAATCCTGAGCAATATACTGTAATCTAGCAAGTATCTCTGCAGTAATTCTTGAATATGCGATGTATTGCCACGGAGACCCAGGGAGTGCAGCGGTTGCCGCCCTTAGGGGAACATAACCTCTTCTTCGGTTATACCTGAAGACAACATAGCGCTTTAGCGCAAGGGAGTTTAAATCACTGTACTTGTAGCTTATATTAGTCTCACCAAGGCTCCCTGTGCCTCTTATTCTGCCCTCTAAGTAATCTATCTCATAATTATCTTTATCTACTTCTTCAGCATTGCTGTCTAGTACAGATACTATTTCTTCAGGTACCCTTTCTAGTTGATACCATGTGGTAGTTAGGTTGGATATAGTCTCTGAGCGTATTCCCGTATGTGGGTCATCATTAACTCCACCTACTAGTGTGGTTTTGTTTGTAGGGGATATATGCGATTGTAAAGATGCAAGCATGCCACCATAAGTCGCTGTGGCCGTAGCTACGTACTCATTTTCCTTACCGTAGTTATACTTGGCCTCTGTGGCTACTACGGACAGGACTGTTCCTTTATCAACTACCTCTCCATCTGACGTACCCTTAAAGCCATTACTCATCCTGTCATTTTTTATTAAATCAGTAACAAAGTCATCGTATGATTGCTCTCTAGGCTTAGCCCCGATTATACCAACACATTTTGCTTGCAGTTCGTCATACAGAAAGTCGCATAATTGCCCTGCGAAGTCAAGTGTACTATCTATATAGGCATCAAGGGGTATTAATATATGAGCTGGAAACGTTGATAATATGCGATATGCTTGATGCAGTTGATCATAGGTTTCTTGCTCTGAGAGAGTTTCCCCTAGTCTTATTAAGTATATATGCTGTCCACCAGACAACCTAGCCTCATTATAGGCGTCTACAAGCCTACCGTTGCCAAATGTGTCTGTGGCCTCCTTGTGATTTCTTATATACATTGGGTCTAAAATTGGCCCTGAGTCGGAACACCCGATGATAACTATATTCTCTGAAAAAACTATGGGTGGAGGTGGTATAATTGGGTTTAGAAAGATTGCATTATGTACTTTTGGTATCATCTGTCTACCACCTTTATGTCTTCTATAGCCACATTATTAAACCTGGACACTAGTGCTGGCCTGCTGTTGAGCCCTACAAATATATAACTTGGCTCTCCGTTCTCGCCTCGCATTATGTTGGTTATATTTACTTCGTAAACTTGTAAACCACGCCTTAGTGGCCTAAGGCCCTTCCAGTCTACTTCAAGTATTAGCATACCAGACTCTGGAGATGCTTGTGTTTTCATATACATAAACTGCATAGGCCTGATCTCTGGTCCAGTAGCTGTGTGATTAATAGCTCTTGCCAATGTATCGTAAGTTACTCCGTCAGATCTAACTTTATGCCTCTCATACCTAATGACATTACCAGTACCCATGCAACTATTACATGCAGGGTTGCCCTCTTTAGTCATGCTATTCCAACACATGCACTTAAGTTGTTTAATTGGTCTTAGTAGTAGAATATAATAGCCGTGTTTATCTATCATTTCTTCTATTTCTGTTTTTATATGTAATCCCCTGCTAACATCACTGGGTTCTAGTATCATAGATATCCCCTTCTTAGAATCTTCTTTGGCTTAGTGGATATGGGTGCCCTCTTCCTCCCTTTACTGCATATACTGGATGCTTACCCCTGCCATCAGTAAGCTTACTTTCGCATGTCTTGAGGCTACTTCTTATGATTGCCATAGCTGTGTTCATATCTGGCACTAAGCTATTTCCCTGGCTAATCTCAAAATTGCCTAACTTCTTCCTTTGGCCTTTTGAGCTTGCGAACTCAAGAATCTGTCTGTTTAGTAGCTTGTACTCTGTCTGGTATCTGGTGTAGCACCTAAAGTATGCAACTGTATCATCATTAAGGTCCACGTTGGCAATTATATCAGCCCATTTACTGGCGTCATGTATAACCTTATGTATGTCGGCGTTTGTTAGATGTGATATAAAATCACCTATATCCATCCTAACAACCTCTACTGTTGTATAGTGTGGGTCTAGGAGAGATAAGAATGTCCATTCAACTTCTTCCGATAAGGATTTATTACTAGTACTTGAGATACTGCTATCTAGAATGACTTTGTATTCTAAGTTCTTTGCTAAGTTAGACTGCAATGTTATACTGAGTACCTTCTGATTTACAGATATATTGCTTATTTCTACGCTATGTGGGTCAACAGATGGGTCCCCATCAACTGGCTTAGAGATAACTACAATATTACCAGTACTGCCTGGGTCAATATCATCATTAAACTGAACAGTAATCGTTTTTGCATTTAGGGGAACGAAACCCTCTCCTGGGTTAGGGTTTACGGACACAACATTAAGTGAACTATCAGATAGCCCAGTTACTGTGTCTGTTGGATCATCTATAGCGCCATAGTAAAATGTCCTTATATCAGACCAGTCACCAACATCTCCTGACTCTCTGGCTCTAACTCGCCAATAGTATTGGGTACTAAAGTTCAAGCTTGACGGAGTAAACGAAGTACCAGACATATACTCTGAGTTAGATACTATATTATCAAATGAGGTATTGGTAGCTATCTGTATGTCGTACGAAGAGCCTACGTCCGTCCAAGAAAACACTGGTGTCTCACTTTGCATTGAGTTATGGTTTGGGAGTAGTAACTCTGGCACCGATACAGATTCTGATTCAGATGTTCTAAATGAAGATACATAGTTTACAGATAATGTATTACCCTGTATATCTATGAGATGGCCAGCAATTATTGTCACTGTATACTCCTTGTCTGTATCAAGGAGTGTGTCTGGAGTAAAGNTTACAGACTTAGAATTATATGAATAAGACCCNTGTACTGATTCCCCAACCCCAGTCTTTCTTACAGTGATACCACCATCTAGCTCGCTAGGGTCGGTAGTCATGAGGTCGTTGTTAAATGTTATTTTAATTGNAGTAGATACTGGANCATTTTCACTATATTTTTCAGGATATATATCAATTACCTGTAATCTATTTGTATTCAGAAATACCATCTAATCACCCACCTTAAAAAATGGGGGAGTGCAAGTACTCCCCCCATGTTTATGCAGAGGAGAATGTTACCCCTACTCTAATCCTTGTTTTTTTATTGCCTTCATAGCACTATCATAGCCTCTTACTTTGTTTCCATCTGGGAGTTCATACCAGCCTCCTCCAACTTTTTTGGGTTTTTGAGGCTCTACCTGAGTGTCTTTTTCTGTATCAGGCTCGTTGTTAGTTGAGCTGGGTTCATCTATAACCTCGTCTTCCGACAAGGACCCTGCAACAACCACCAGCTTCCCCTTGCTGACAAGTTTTGTTATCGAGGAGAGGTCGGCGCCCTCATGTAGGGGCGC
>SL_3KL_010_SEDDRAFT_10002159_pt1 | contig 17974 bp, 16 predicted proteins | sample SodLakKL_010_SED_2_FD_10381 | JGI IMG/M metagenome (IMG submission 10381) | reverse complement strand
TGTGCGGCCCTGTTCCTCGGCGGCCTTCCGACGACTCTGCTGGCCGACGAGGCCGAGCGCGCGGAGCGCGAGCGCGAGCTGGAGGAGGTGCGTGAGCGCATCGAGGAGGTGCGCTCGGCGCTGGCAGCGGACCGGGAGCGCCGTGACGACGTCAGCGCGGCGCTGGAGGCGATCGAGCGCGAGATCGGCGAACTCGCCGGCCGCATCCAGCGCCTGGACCGCCGGATCGGGGAGCACCGGGCGCGCCTGGCCGAGCTCGACGAGGAGCGGGCGGCCGCGGAGGACCGGCTGGCCGAGCACCGGGAGACGTTGGAGGCGCAGGTGCGGGCGGCCTACCGCCTCGGGCGCGAACCGGCGCTGCGGCTTCTTTTGCGCCAGGATGAACCCGATGCGGTCGCTCGTGCGATGGGGTATTACGGATACTTCAATGCGGCACGGCTGGATGCGATGACTGCCACCACCGAAGCATTGGCGACGCTGGAGGACCTGCGCGCGGAGACCACCGCCACGCAGGAGGCGCTGGCGCGGGATCGTGCCGGCCTTGATTCGGAGCGTGAACGCCTGGCCGCGGCACGGGTCGAACGACAGGAGATTCTGGCGCGCCTGGAGCGCGATATCGATTCGCGCGGGGAGCGACTGGAGCGGCTGGAGGCGGATCGCGAGCGGCTCGAGGATCTGCTCGAGCGCCTCGGTTCGATGATTGCGGACATCCCGGACAGCCCGCTGGATGCCGCGCCGTTCGTGGAGCGCAGCGGACAACTGGACTGGCCCGTGGCGGGCCGAGTGCGCACCTCGTTTGGCAGCGCGCGCGCCGGGGGGCGGCTGCGCTGGCAGGGCATCGTCATCGCCGGCGAGGCGGGGGAGCCGGTGCGGGCGGTGTACCATGGGCGCGTCGTGTTCGCGGACTGGCTGTCGGGGTTCGGCCAGCTGGTGATCATCGATCACCAGGACGGTTTCATGAGCCTGTACGGCTTCAACGAGCAGATTCTGCGCGCGGAAGGCGAATGGGTGGTGCCGGGGGAGCCCGTGGCGACGATCGGCAGTTCCGGCGCGCAGGACGAACCGGGGCTCTATTTCGAGATTCGGCGCCGCGGCGAGCCCCGGGACCCGATTGGCTGGCTGGCCAGCCGCTAGGAAACCACCCGAGCGCGTCTGTGGGTGTTTCCCGGGCGTCCATGTCGGCACGGCGGCGTGCCATGTATACTTGTATTCTTCGCCGGTCAAGCCGGCCCGAGACGATTCGCGGAGCAGCACAGATGTCCCCGTCGATGCGCAAACTGAGCCTGGTACTGGTGGGCGCCCTGTTCGGCGTCGGCCTGACGTTGACGCATGGCGTCTTCGCCGACCGCAACCACGACGCCGATCTTGAAGCCCTGCCGCTGGACAAGCTGCGGACCTTCACGGACGTCTTCAGCCATATCAAGGACAACTACGTCGAAGAGGTCGATGACCAGGAGCTGCTGGAGCACGCGATCCGGGGCATGCTCGAGGGCCTCGACCCGCATTCGGCCTATCTCGACGAGGAGCAGTTCCGGGAACTGCGCATCGGCACCTCGGGCGAGTTCGGCGGCCTCGGCATCGAGGTGAACATGGATAACGGCGCGGTGCGGGTGGTATCGCCCATTGACGATACGCCCGCCTCGCGGGCAGGCATCGAGGCGGGCGATCTGATCATCCGCCTCGACGAAGAGAGCGTCGATGGCATGTCGCTCAATGACGCCGTCCAGATCATGCGCGGCGAACCGGGCACCTCGATTACACTGACGGTGGTCCGCGACGGGCGCGATGAGCCGTTCGAGGTCGAGATCGAGCGCGACATCATCGAGGTGCGCAGCGTGACCTCGCGCATGCTCGAGGACGGTTACGGCTACCTGCGCGTCGCGCACTTCCAGTCGAACACGCAGCAGGCGCTGGATCGCGAGATCCGCAAGCTGCACGAGGAGAACGGGGGTGATCTGAGGGGCGTGGTGCTCGATCTGCGCAACAATCCGGGCGGCGTGCTGAACGCGGCGGTAAGCGTTTCGGACACCTTCCTGGACGATGGCCTGATCGTCTACACCGATGGCCGCATCGGTGAGGCGAAGATGCGCTACAACGCCCGCAGCGGCGACGCCCTCAATGGTGCGCCGATGGTGGTCCTGGTGAACCGGGGCTCGGCATCGGCCTCCGAGATCGTGGCCGGCGCGCTGCAGGATCATCAGCGGGCGCTGGTGGTGGGTTCGCAAACCTTCGGCAAGGGTTCGGTGCAGACCATCCAGGATCTGCGCGACGGCAGTGCCCTCAAGCTGACCACAGCGCGCTATTACACGCCCGAAGGGCGGTCGATCCAGGCCAAGGGCATCATGCCGGACGTTCGCACCGACGGCGTCGAGCTTACACGCGTGGACCGGGATGAACGCGGCGGCGAGTCCGATCTGGCGCGCCACCTCATGAACATCGAGGGTGCGGCCGATGAGGTCGAGGAGGATGACGGCCCGGCCATCGACGAGGACGATTACGATCTGTACGTCGGGTTGAGCCTGCTCAAGGGCCTGAGCATCCTGGGACAGCGCTGAGCGTTCGGCTTTTCGGGGGGTGGGTGCGCTCAACCGATTGACCGGTTGCGGGCTCGGCGCGCTGCTGACCTGCGCGCCGTCGGCGGCGGTGGCGAGCTCCGCCGCCGAGGCGGCACCGGCCGAGAGTGCGGTGAATGCCCGCCATGATCCGCCGGTCATTGCCCTGATCATCGATGACCTGGGCTACAGCCCGGAACTTGCGCGCCGCACGCTCGCCCTGCCGCGGCCCTTCGCAGTGGCGATTCTTCCTGAAAGCCCGCTTGCCGGCATCGTCCACGAATCGGCCGATCTTCACGACATCGACATCATGCTGCACATGCCCATGGCGGCCAGTCCGGGGCAGAACGACTACGATGTGGCCATCGACCGCTCGATGGACGTCGGCGAGATCCGCCTGCAGATGGAGCATGCTCTCGCGCTCATACCTGACGCGATCGCGGTCAACAACCATGAAGGCAGCGTGACCACCGAGGACGGGCCCACGATGGAGGCGGTGATGGTCAGCCTCGCCGAAGCGGGTGACATCGCCTTCATCGACTCCCGCACCAGCGCTCGTTCCGTGGCCGAGCAGGCTGCGCTGGATGCCGGCCTGCGCACGGCCCGCCGGCACGTGTTCCTCGATCACGACCCCTCGGTGGAGGCAGTGGATCGGGCGGTGGATACCTGGCTGGAGTTCGCCGAGCGGCACGGTTGCGCGCTGGCGATCGGACATCCGCGGGCGGAGACACTGGGAGTACTGGAGCAACGGCTGGCCAGGATCGGCGAGGACTTCGATCGGGTCGGCCTGGCGACCTACCTCGAGCGCTGCGGCCGGGAGCGCTGACCGACCCTGCGGTCCCGGCTCAAGGGTCCCGGCTCAAATACCCTGGCTCAAGGGTTCAAGGCTTACTCCACGGTCACGGACTTGGCCAGATTCCGCGGCTTGTCGACGTCCGTGCCCTTGAGCACGGCCACGTGGTAGGCCAGCAGCTGCAAGGGCACGGTGTAGAGCACCGGGTCGAGCAGGTCGCTACCGTCGCCCGAGCCCGGAACCGCCAGCCACTGCGCACCCAGCGCGGGATCCGACTCACGCGCGGCATCGGCGAAGATGAACAGGTGCCCACCGCGCGCATGCACCTCCTGCAGGTTGGAGGCAAGTTTCTCGGCCAGCGCATCGTTCGGCGCGATCGCCACCACGGGCATGTCATCGTCGATGAGCGCCAGTGGGCCATGCTTGAGTTCACCGGCGGCGTAGGCCTCGGCGTGAATGTAGGAAATCTCCTTGAGCTTCAGGGCGCCTTCCATGGCGATCGGGTAGTGCACGCCACGCCCGAGGAACAGGGCGTGCTGGCGGTCCACGAAATGCTCGGCGAGCGCGCGGATCGGTTCGTCGAGTTCCAGCAGGCGCTCGATTCTCGCCGGCAGGGAGCGCAGTGCGGCGACATGCTGTGCTTCCGCGAATTCCGGGTCGGCGTGGCGTCCGAGGCAGATGGCCAGCATGGCGAGGGCGGCGAGCTGGGTGGTGAAGGCCTTGGTCGAGGCAACTCCGATCTCCGGCCCCGCCCGTGTCATCATGACCAGGTCGGACTCACGAACCAGGGACGACTGCGGCACGTTGCAGATCGCCAGCGTGGCGAGGTAGCCGAGTTGGTGCGCTTCACGCAGGGCGGCCAGCGTGTCGGCGGTCTCACCGGACTGCGAGATGGTGACGAACAGNGTGCCCGGCGGCACCACCGGGCTGCGATAACGGTACTCGCTCGCAATCTCCACGTTGACGGGGATGCGCGCCATGCGCTCGATCTGGTAGCGCGCGACCAGCGCCGCATGGAAGCTCGTGCCACAAGCGACGATGTGCACACCGCGAACGTCGGGAAACAGTTCACCCGCCTGGAAACCGAAGGCCGCGTCGAGAACCCGATCATCGGTAATGCGCTCGGCCAGGGTATCGGCAACGGCACGCGGCTGCTCGTGGATCTCCTTGAGCATGTAGTGGCGGTAGACGCCGCGCTCGACGGCGTCCGCGCTCAGATCGGACTCGAATTCGGGCCGGTCGGCGGGACGGCCGTCGCGATCGAGGATGCGCCGCTCGTGGCGCGTGAGCTCGGCAACGTCACCCTCCTCGAGCTGCACGAAGCGCCGCGTCACGGCGAGCAGGGCGGGTACGTCGGAGGCGACGAAATGCTCGCCGATGCCGACACCGAGGATCACCGGGCAACCCTGCCGCGCGACGATCATGCGGTCCGGGCGGTCACGCTCGATCACGGCGAGGGCGAATGCACCATCGAGTTCCGCGACCGTCGCGCGGACAGCGTCGAACAGGTCGTCACCGCCTGCCACCAGGTGTTGATGGATGCGGTGGGCGACGACCTCGGTGTCGGTATCCGAGGTGAACTCGTAGCCAGCGTCCTCGAGCTCGCGCCGCAGTTGGCGGTGATTCTCGATGATGCCGTTGTGGACCAGGGCGATGCGCTCGCCGGAGATGTGGGGATGGGCATTGCGTTCGTGCGGCGCGCCGTGCGTGGCCCAGCGCGTGTGGGCGATGCCGGCCCGGCCGCTCAGGGGCTCGGCGGCCAGCGCGGCGTCGAGCTCGTCGACACGGCCTACCGCGCGCCGGCGGCCGATGGCGCCGCCGGCCGGAATGACCGCCAGACCCGCGGAATCATAGCCGCGATACTCGAGACGGTGCAGGCCATCCAGTAGCAACGGAACCACGTCGCGCTCGGCGACGGCACCCACGATTCCACACATTTCAATCCTCTCCCTGTGATTTGCTCCGCTCGCCCGGGCGGCGCCAGTCCGCAAGTGTCTGCTGGCGGCTGCGCGACAGCGTCAACTGCGCGGGCGGAGCATCACGCGTGATGGTCGAACCGGCGCCGATCGTCGCACCGGCGCCGATGGTGACAGGAGCCACGAGCTGGCAATCCGAGCCGATGAACGCCCGGTCCCCGATCACGGTCCGATGCTTGCTGTGCCCATCGTAATTGCAGGTTATCACGCCGGCACCGATGTTGACGCCAGTGCCAATGGTGGTATCGCCGACATAGGACAGATGGTTGATCTTGCTGCCCGCACCGATCACTGACTGCTTGGCCTCGACGAAGTTGCCGATGCGCCCCCCGTCGCCAAGCGCAACGCCGGGGCGAAGGCGGGCGAACGGGCCAACACGGCACTCCCGGCCAATCTCCGAGTCCTCGATGACGCAGTGGGGTTCGATGCGGGCGTCGGCACCCACGCGGCAGTTGTGCAGGACGCAGTTCGGACCGATATGGGCGCCCGCAGCGAGTTCCACCCGGCCACTGAACACGCAGCCGACATCGATGATGGTATCGGGCTCGGCGAGCAGGGTGCCGCGAATGTCGATGCGCTCCGGGTCGCGCAGGGTCACGCCGGCCGCGAGCAGCTCGGCGGCCAGGTGACGTTGCCACTCGCGCTCCAGCGCGGCGAGCTGCGCGCGGCTGTTGACCCCCGCGACTTCCCAGCCATGCACCGGATGGGCGGAAGCGACGGTGCCGCCAGCCGCCCGCACGTGGCCGATGATGTCCGTCAGGTAGTACTCGCCCTGCGCGTTGTCGCTGTCGAGGGCGGCGATGTGGCGCGCGAGCGGCCCGGCCTGCATGGCCAGCATGCCGGTATTGACCTCGGTGATGGCACGTTCGGCGGCGCTGGCGTCGCGATCCTCGACGATCCGCTCCACGCCGCCATCCACACCGCGGACAATCCGACCATAGCCGCTTGGGTCATCGAGATGCACCGTGAGAATGGCGCATTCGGCCTGGCTCGCCGCATCGATCAGCGCCCGCAGGGTCGCGGGCTCGACGAGCGGAACGTCCCCGTACAGGACCAGCACCGTCGCGTTCGCCGACAGGCCCTCGAGGCCACAGGCAACCGCATCGCCGGTACCCCGCTGTTCGGGCTGCAGGACGGTTTCCACGTCGGGGGGGAGGGACTCGCGCACGGCATCGGCGCCGTGCCCGACGATCACGCGGATGCGCTCCGGGTCGAGGGCTTGCGCACGATCCAGGGCGTGGTGGAGCAGCGAGCGCCCGGCGAGGTCGGCAAGAACCTTGGGCCGACGCGAGCGCATGCGCTTGCCTTCACCGGCGGCCAGGATGAGAACGTTCAGGCCCAAGGTGGCAGGCCTCCACGTACGTGTTCGGGCCCGCGGCGTGCGGAGGCGGACGCGCGGGCGACCGTCTCCGCGGACCGTGGGCTCACTTGCGGCCCGATGCCCTGAGCCGCTGCAACGTACGCAACTGTGCCGCGGCCTCGGCGAGTTCCGCGCGGGCACGGGCGAAATCGTAGTCGTCCTTCTGCTGCGCGATGCGCTCCTCCGCCTGGCGCTTGGCCTCCAGGGCGGCGGATTCGTCAAGGTCGCGCGCCCGGATGGCGGTATCCGACAGGATCGTCACCACATCCGGCTGCACTTCGAGCATGCCGCCGGATACGTAGACGATCTCTTCCTCGCCGTTCGGGTGCACCACGCGCACGTCACCGGGCGCCAGCTGCGTCAGCAATGGCGAATGTCCGGGCGTGATGCCCACCTCGCCGAGTTCGGCGGAAGCACTGACCATCGCGGCCGTCCCCGAGTAGATCTCGGTTTCGGCGCTGACGATGTCGACATGCAGGGTCTTGGCCATCGTGCGTTCCTCGGCTTACTGGAGCGACTTGGCCTTCTCGACGGCCTCTTCGATCGTGCCGACCATGTAGAAGGCCTGCTCCGGAAGGTCATCATACTCGCCATCGACGATACCACGGAAGGCGCGGATCGTGTCCTTCAGCGAGCAGTACTTGCCCGGCGCACCGGTGAAGACCTCGGCGACGAAGAAGGGCTGCGACAGGAAGCGCTGGATCTTGCGCGCCCGGTTCACGGCCTGCTTGTCCTCATCGGAGAGCTCATCCATGCCGAGAATGGCGATGATGTCCTTGAGCTCCTTGTAGCGCTGCAGCGTCTGCTGGACGTCGCGCGCGGTGTCGTAGTGCTCCTGGCCGATCACCAGCGGATCGAGCTGGCGGCTGGTGGAGTCGAGTGGATCCACCGCCGGGTAGATCCCGAGCTCGGCGATCTGGCGCGACAGCACGACCGTGGCGTCCAGATGCGCGAACGTGGTGGCCGGCGACGGGTCGGTGAGGTCGTCCGCGGGCACGTATACGGCCTGGATCGAGGTGATCGAGCCGGTCTTGGTAGAGGTGATGCGCTCCTGCAGCACGCCCATCTCCTCGGCCAGCGTGGGCTGATAGCCCACAGCCGACGGCATGCGGCCCAGCAGCGCGGAGACCTCGACGCCCGCCAGCGTGTAGCGGTAGATGTTGTCGATGAACATCAGCACGTCGCGCCCCTCTTCGCGGAACGCCTCGGCCATGGTCAGGCCGGTCAGCGCCACGCGCAGGCGGTTGCCCGGCGGCTCGTTCATCTGGCCGTAGACCAGCGACACCTTGTCGAGCACGTTCGACTCGGTCATCTCGTGGTAGAAGTCGTTGCCCTCACGCGTGCGCTCACCCACGCCTGCGAACACGGAATAGCCGGAGTGCTCGATGGCGATGTTGCGGATCAGCTCCATCATGTTGACGGTCTTGCCGACACCCGCACCGCCGAACAGGCCGACCTTGCCGCCCTTGGCGAAGGGGCAGAGCAGGTCGATGACCTTGATGCCCGTCTCCAGCAGCTCCTGTGCCCCCGACTGTTCGTCATAGGACGGAGCCTTGCGGTGAATCGGCCAGCTNTCCTCGGCGCCGACGTCACCCTTCTCGTCGATCGGGTCACCGAGGACATTCATGATCCGGCCCAGCGTCTTAGTGCCGACCGGCACGGAGATGGGGGCGCCGGTGTCGGTCACGCCCATGCCGCGGCGCAGGCCGTCCGTCGTGCCCATGGCAATGCAGCGGACGACACCGTCGCCCTGCTGGCCCTGGACCTCGAGTACCAGGTCTTCGTCGTCAAGGCGAAGGGCGTTGTACACCTCGGGTACGGAGTCGCGCGGGAATTCCACGTCGACGACGGCGCCGATGATGGAGACGATCGTTCCGGAACTCATGTGGCTGTCCTCTGGAATGCGGTCGTGAATACGGAATCGGAAATCATTGTGGCCTCAGACGGCGGCCGCGCCGCCGACGATCTCTGAAAGCTCCTGCGTGATCGCCGCCTGGCGGGCCTTGTTGTAGGCCAGCTGCAGATCTTCAATCAGGTTGTCCGCGTTGTCGGATGCACTCTTCATCGCGATCATCCGCGCGGCCATCTCGCAGGCAATGTTCTCGACGACGCCCTGATAGACCAGCGACTCGATGTAGCGCCGCATCAGGAGATCGAGGATGTGCTCGGCATTGGGCTCGTAGAGATAGTCCCACTGCTTCGCGCGCATCGAACCCTCCTCTTCGACAGAGGGCTCCAGCGGCAGCAGCCGGATGATTTCCGGGCGCTGCGTCATCGTGTTGACGAATCGGTTGTGCACCAGGTTGAGCTGCTGGATCCGGCCTTCGTCGTAGGCATCCAGCATGACCTTCACGGGCCCGATCATGTCATCCAGGTGCGGATGGTCACCGAGGTCGTCCGCCTGCGCGGAAACGGGCACGCCGGTGCGCTTGAGGAACTGGATGCCCTTGCGGCCCACCGCGCAGGTCTCCAGCTCCACGCCCTTGTCGCGCTGTTCGGAAAACTCGCGCACCAGGCTGCGGAACAGGTTGACGTTCAACCCGCCGCAGAGACCACGGTCCGAAGTGACCACGACATACCCCGCGGTCTTCGTTTCGCCCGGGTCGACCAGGTAGGGATGCTTGTATTCCGGATTCGCGTGCGCGAGGTGGCCGATGACGTTGACCATCTTGTCCGCGTACGGACGCGTGGCGGCCATGCGGTCCTGGGCGCGGCGCATCTTGCTCGCCGCGACCATTTCCATCGCACGCGTGATCTTCTGAGTATTCTTGATACTCGAGATCTTGCTGCGGATTTCCTTTGCACCGGCCATGGGTCGCTCCGCTTACCAGACGCCGTTGGACTTGAATTCCTCGACAGCCTTGCGCAGACCTTCCTGGATCTCGTCGCTGTAATCCCCCGTCTCGTCGATCTTCTTCAGCAGGTCGGGGGCATTCGAGTGCACGTGACTGTGCAGCGCGGCCTCGAAGTCGACGATCTTGCCCACGTCGACATCGTCGAGGTAGCCCTCGTTCGCGGCGAACAGGGACAGCGCCATGTAACCGATGGTCAGCGGCGAGTACTGCTTCTGCTTCATCAGCTCCATGACGCGCTGGCCGCGCTCGAGCTGCTTGCGCGTCTGCTCGTCGAGATCGGAGGCGAACTGGGCGAACGCCGCCAGTTCGCGATACTGCGCCAGCGCGAGGCGGATACCGCCGCCGAGCTTCTTGATGATCTTGGTCTGCGCAGAACCGCCCACACGCGAGACCGAAAGGCCGGCGTTGATGGCGGGCCGGATACCGGCGTTGAACAGGTCCGACTCGAGGAAGATCTGGCCGTCGGTAATCGAGATGACGTTGGTCGGCACGAAGGCGGAGACGTCACCGGCCTGCGTCTCGATGATCGGCAGCGCCGTCAGCGATCCGGTCTGACCCTTGATCTCGCCGTCGGTCAGCTTCTCGACGTGCTCGGCATTGATGCGAGCGGCCCGCTCGAGCAGGCGCGAGTGCAGGTAGAAGACGTCGCCCGGGTAGGCTTCACGGCCCGGCGGACGGCGCAGCAGGAGGGACACCTGGCGGTACGCCCAGGCCTGCTTGGTCAGGTCATCGTAGATGATCAGTGCATCTTCACCGCGGTCGCGGAAGTACTCGCCCATCGCGCAGCCCGCGTAGGGCGCGATGTACTGGGCGGCGGCGGACTCGGCGGCGCCGGCGGCAACGACGATGGTGTGTTCCATCGCGCCGTGCTCTTCGAGCTTGCGCACGACCGCGGCAATCGAGGACTGCTTCTGGCCGACCGCCACGTAGATGCACTTGATGCCCGTGCCCTTCTGATTGATGATCGCGTCGACCGCGACGGCAGTCTTGCCGGTCTGGCGGTCGCCAATGATGAGTTCGCGCTGGCCGCGGCCAATCGGCACCATGGCGTCGATCGCCTTCAGACCGGTCTGCACCGGCTGGTCCACGGACTGGCGGGCGATCACGCCCGGGGCGACGACCTCGATGGGTGCAGTGCGGTCGGTATCAACCGGACCCTTGCCATCAAGCGGGATACCGAGCGAGCCGACCACGCGGCCCAGCAGCGCCTCGCCGACCGGGACTTCGAGAATGCGTCCGGTGGTGCGAACGGTGTCACCTTCCGAGAGGTGCGTATAGTCACCGAGGATGACCGCGCCGACCGAGTCGCGCTCAAGGTTCAGGGCCAGGCCGTAGGTCTGCTTCGGGAATTCGATCATTTCGCCCTGCATGACCTCGCCGAGGCCATGGATGCGGACGATGCCATCGGTGACGCTGACGATGGTTCCCTCGGTCCGGACCTCGGAACCCAGGTCGAAGTCCTCGATGCGCTGCTTGATCAGCTCGCTGATTTCGGACGGGTTGATTTGCATCAGTGATTCCTCTTGATGGTCCTGGCTCAGTGGCCGAGACGGTTCGCCAGGCGCTGGAGCCGGCCCCGTACGGAGGCGTCGATCACCAGGTCGCCGGCGCGCACGATCACGCCACCGATGAGTTCTTCATCCACGCTCTGTTCGAGCCGCACTTCGCGCTTGAGCCGTCGGGTGAGGGCCTGCACCAGCTGCTGCTGCTGGCCGTCATCCAGTTCGTGCGCGGCGATGACCTGCGCATCGACGCGGTTCTCGGCATCGGCCCGCAGGCGCTCGAACTCGTGCGCCACTTCGCCGATGGTCGGCAGACGACCATTTTCGGCGAGCAGACGGATCAGGTTGGCGACGCCTTCCGCCAGCCGGTCACCCGCAAACGTGAGCAGCGCGTCGCCACGGCGAGCACGCGGCAACCGCGGATCGGCAATGATTGCGGCTACCCGGCCATCAGCCGCGAGCGCGGCCAGCAGCTCGAGGCTCTCCGACCACGCCGCGAGCGCGTCCTTGTCCCGCGCGTGCTCGAAGGCAGCGCGGGCGTAGGGTCGAGCAATCAGCGTCTGGGCCATCTGGGGCTCCCTCGATCAGAGTTCGGAGACGAGGTCCTCGAGCATGCGACTGTGCGCACTCGAATCGACCTCCTTGCGCAACACCCGTTCGGCTCCGGCGATGGAGATCGTGGCGATCTCGCCGCGCAGCTTCTCGCGTGCACGGTTGATCTCCTGCTCGATCTCGGCCTGGGCCGACTCCTTGATGCGCTCGCCTTCGGCACGGGCCGTGGCCTTCGCCTCCTCGACGATCTCGTTGCCCCGCTTGTTGGCCTGGTCGACGATTTCCGCCGCCTTGCCACGGGCTTCGCGGAGCGTTTCCTCGGCACGCTGCTGCGCGAGTTCCTGCTCCTGCTGGCCCCGCTCGGCAGCGGCCAGACCTTCGGCGATCTCTTCCCGCCGCTTCTGCATGGCCTCCTTGATCGGCGGCCAGACCAATTTCATCGTGAACAGGATGAACACCAGAAAGGTGCCCGCCTGCCCGATCAGCGTGATATTGATATTCACGAGACCCCCGCTAGCGGTGGTGATTCACACGAGACACAGTGGCTTCAGCTCACGGCCCCGAGCAGCGGATTCGCGAACAGCATGTACAGGGCGATACCCACGCCGATAATGGCCACGGCGTCGAGCAGACCGGCGATGATGAACATGCGGCCCTGCAGCATGTTGGCAACTTCCGGCTGCCGCGCGGCGCCTTCGAGGAACTTGCCGCCCAGAATGCCGAAGCCGATGGCGGTGCCAAGGGCGCCGAGCCCGAAGATCAGGCCCACGGTCAGAGCCGTCATTGCCTGGATTTCAGCGATCGCTTCCATGATTCCTCCCGAATAGAATCAAGACTGGTTAAGGGAAATGGGTGCCTCAGTGCTTCTCGTGCGCCAGGGCGATGTACACCACTGTAAGCACGGTGAAGATGAACGCCTGCAACGGAACGACGAGGATGTGGAAGATGGCCCACGCACCGCCGGGGATGAACTGGACCCAGAACGGCAGCAGGGCGATCAGGATGAAGATCAGCTCGGCGGCGTAGAGGTTGCCGAACAGACGCAGCGCGAGCGAGACCGGCTTCGCCAGTGTCTCGACCACGTTGAGAACCAGGTTGGCCGGGAACAGCCACGGACCGAACGGGTGCGTGACGAACTCCTTGCAGAAGCCACCGAAGCCCTTGCCCTTGACCCCGTAGATCAGGATCAGCGCGAACACCGTCAGCGACAGGCCGAAGGTCGCGTTGAGGTCGGCGGACGGCACGATGCGCAGGTACTCGACGCCGAACAGGATGTTGAGCAGATGCGGGAACAGGTCCACGGGGATCAGGTCCATCAGGTTCCAGAGGAAGACCCAGACGAAGATGGTCAGCGCGAGCGGGGCAATGAACTCGCGGGCGCCGTGGAAGGTGTCCTTGGTCAGGTTGTCGATGAAGTCGATCAGGGTTTCGACGAAGTTCTGGAAACCAGTGGGGACGCCCGCGGTCGCCTTGCGCGCGGCGAGCCAGAAGGTGCCGACGAAAAGGATGCCGAGGATCCAGGAAACGATCAGGGTGTCGAGATGCAGGGTCCAGAAGCCCTCACCCACGGTCGCGTGGGTCAGGTGATGCAGGACATATTCCTGGGCAACGTCACCGCCTGAGGCCATGATTGGGTCCTTGTGATTCCCCGTTAACGCATCATCGCGCCCACAGGAGCGCGAACCAGTGCATCGCGAGGGCCAGCGCCAGCGTCGTGATCAACGCGACGAACTGGTCGGCGAATATGATCGCCGCCAGGGCGAGCAGGCCCACGGCCAGGCCCAGCTTCATCGCCTGGGCCCGGAAGAACGCCGCCAGAAACTTCTCCGGCTGAACGTTCTCGCCCTGCGGCAAGCGCAGGGCGACATACAGATTCAGCAGCGCCGGCACGGTCCCTCCGGCGAGCGCGGCCAGCGCGTGGCCGGCCGATGTCGCGGCCAGCAGCCACACTGCGGCTGCGGCCAGACCGACTCCGAACTGGGCTGCAGCAATCTGCAGCGCGGGTCGGAAGATCCGGGATCCGTGCAACCTCGACAAGGCGGAGGGCTCCGGCGCGATTCTTCGATGCGCTCAGCAGTATCCCGGCGCAACAGGCGGGGGAGTATATAGACCGCTGCCGTGGCAGGTCAACGCGATGCCCGAAAAAGTGATCACGCGGTCAGCGGATGTGCTCGAGGATGCCTTCCAGTTCGTCGAGGCTGTTGTAGGCGATCTGCAGTTTGCCGCCGCCCTTGCGCCCGGGCTGGAGGGTCACCGCGGCGCCCAGGCGCTGGGAGAGATCGTCCTCGAGCCGACGCGTGTCGGGATCCTTGCGCCGCACGCGGGCGGGCTGCGGCTTGCCCTCGTCGCCAATCGTGCGGCGCACGAGCTGCTCGGTCGCGCGCACGGTCATTCCGCGCTCGGCCACCTTGTTCGCGATGCTGCGCTGCTGTTCCGCGCGCAGGCCCAGCAGGGCGCGGGCGTGGCCCATCTCCAGGCGCCCCGCCATGACCAGTTCCTTGACGGCATCATCAAGATCCAGCAGGCGCAGCAGGTTGGAGACGGCGGCGCGCGAGCGCCCGACCGCCTCGGCCACCTGCTGGTGCGTGAGATCGAACTCGCTGACCAGGCGGCCGATGGCGCCGGCTTCTTCCAGTGGGTTGAGGTCCTCGCGCTGGATGTTCTCGATCAGCGAGACCGCCGCGGCGGCCTGTTCATCGAGGTCGCGCACGATGGCCGGGATCTCGTGCAGCCCGGCCTGCTGGGCGGCGCGCCAGCGGCGTTCGCCGGCAATGAGCTCGTAGCCGTCGTCGGCGGGGCGCACGACGACGGGCTGGACCAGCCCCTGGGCGGCGATCGAGTCGGCGAGTTCCTGCAGCGCCTCGGGGTCGAACTGCCGGCGCGGCTGGTAGCGCCCACGCCGGATCTGCTCCACCGGGAGATGGCGCAGCGCGGTACGCTTGTCCTCTTCGGTCACCTCGGTGACCTCTGCGACCGAATGGCTGTCGCCCAGCAAGGCATCCAGCCCGCGCCCCAGCCCGCGTTTCTTTGCCATGATGCGTCTCGCTCCGTTGTCTGTGTGGTGGTCCGAGCCGGTGCGGTCAGGCGACACCGGCACCTTCGCTGCGCCGCTGGCGCGTGTCCTTGCGCAGGACCTCGCCGGCCAGGGCGAGGTAGGCAAGCGCGCCGCGTGATGTCCGATCGTAGTACAGCACGGGCAGACCGTGACTCGGCGCCTCGGCAAGGCGCACATTGCGCGGAATGATCGTCCGGTAGACCTGGTCGCCGAAGTGGTCGGCGAGCTGGCTCGAGACGTCGCTGCCGAGATTGTTGCGCCCGTCGTACATGGTGCGCAGCAGGCCCTCGATGCGCAGCGCGGGATTCACCGTCTCGCGCACGTCCTCGATGGTGTTGAGCAGCGCGGAGAGCCCCTCGAGGGCGTAGTACTCGCACTGCATCGGGATCAGCACCCCATCGGCTGCGACCAGGGCGTTGAGCGTGAGTATGTTCAGCGCCGGCGGGCAGTCGATGATGATGTATTCGTAGCGCTCGCGCAGGGGCTCCAGCGCGCGCTTGAGGCGCTGCTCGCGGGCCAGCTTCTCCATCAGCTTGACCTCGGCGGCGGTCAGGTCGCCGTTGCCGGGCAGCAGATCGTAGTGCAGGGCCTCGAGCGGGATTATGGCGTCGGCTGCGCTGCATTCTCCCATGAGCACGTGATAGGCGGAGCGCGCGAGCCCGTTCTTCTCCACGCCGCTGCCCATGGTGGCATTGCCCTGCGGGTCGAGATCGACCAGCAGCACGCGCCGATGCGTCGATGCCAGCGACGCGGCCAGGTTGATGGCGGTCGTGGTCTTGCCCACCCCGCCCTTCTGGTTGGCGACCGCGATACTCCGGCCCATGGCTGTCATTCCCCGCCTGCCTCCCGCGCCAGCCGCACGGCATGGCGGCGCGCATCGATTCCCGGTACGACGAGGGGCAGCACCTCGGCGCTCCAGCCTGCCGGCAGCGCGGCAACTTCGGCCTGCGGGTCACGCCCCTTGGCGGCGAGGATACAGCCTCCGGGCCGCAGCAGGTGCACCGCCGCGGCGACGAGTTCGCCCAGCGTGCCGAACGCACGCGCCGTGACCGTATCGAAACCCGCGCCCGCGGGCAGATCCTCCGCCCGGCTGCGCTCTACCTTAACATTGCCGATGTCGAGGGTGCGCACGACGTGGTCGAGGAACAACGCCCGCTTCGCCCGCGGCTCGATCAGCACGACCTCGCGTTCGGGCTCGAGCAGGGCCAGCGGCAGCCCGGGCAGGCCACCGCCGGAACCGACATCGGCCAGCCGCGACCCGCGGACCAGCGGTGCCAGCGCCAGGCTGTCGAGCAGATGCACCGCCACCATGCGCTCGGGATCGCGCACCCCGCTGAGATTGTGCACGCGGTTCCAGCGCGCCAGTTCGTCCCGGTAGGCGAGCAGGCGCGCGCACAGGTCCGCATCGGTGCGCAGCCCGAGGGTCTGCAGCCCGGCGGCGAGATCGGTGGTGCTCATGCGCTGCGGGCGAGTTCACTGCGGCGCAGGTGCACCAGCAGCAGGGAGACGGCCGCCGGCGTCATGCCCGGCAGGCGCGCGGCCTGGCCGATCGTGGCCGGGCGATGGCGGGCAAGCTTCTCGCGCGCCTCGGCCGACAGGCCGGCAACGGTCGTGTAGTCGATGTCGTCCGGCAACGGCTGATCATCGCGGGCACGGTCGCGCTCGATCTGGGCCTTCTGCTGGTCCACGTAGCCCGCGTACTTGGCCTGGATCTGGACCTGGGCGGCCACGTCGGCGCGCGCGACGGCGGGGGCGATGCCGGGCGCCGCGGCCAGGCGGGCGTAGTCGACCTCGGGCCGGCGCAGCAGGTCGGCGGCGGTCTCGGCGCGGCGGACCTGGATGCCGCACGCCGCTGCCAGGTGCGCGGCGACGGCGTCGCCGGGCTGGACCGTGATCGCCGCCAGCCGGGCCTGCTCGGCCTCGATGGCCGCGCGCCGCTGCTCGAAGGCAGCCCAGCGCTCATCGTCGATCAGGCCGAACTCGCGGCCGCGCGGGGTCAGGCGCAGGTCGGCGTTGTCCTCGCGCAACTGCAGGCGATATTCGGCGCGGCTGGTGAACATGCGGTAGGGCTCGCGCGTGCCGCGCGTGACCAGATCGTCGATCAGTACGCCGATGTAGGCCTCGTCGCGGCGCGGCATCCACGGTTCATGGCCGGCCACCGCGCGCGCGGCATTGAGGCCCGCGACCAGCCCCTGGGCGGCGGCCTCCTCGTAGCCGGTGGTGCCGTTGATCTGGCCGGCGAGGTAGAGGCCGGCGAGCGCGCGCGTCTCCAGCGAGGGGTGCAGCCCGCGCGGGTCGAGGTAGTCGTACTCGATGGCGTAGCCCGGCCGCGTGATGTGCGCCTGCTCGAAACCGGGGATGGTGCGCACGAAGTCCAGCTGCACGTCGAACGGCAGGCTGGTGGAGATCCCGTTCGGATAGAGTTCGGGCGTGTCCAGCCCTTCCGGTTCGATGAAGATCTGGTGGTGGTCGCGATCGGCGAAGCGCACCACCTTGTCCTCGATCGACGGGCAGTAGCGCGGCCCCTCGCCCTCGATCTCGCCACCGTACATCGGCGAGCGGTGGAGCGACCCGCGAATGATGTCGTGCGTGGCCGGCCCCGTGTGGGTGATATGGCAGACGGTCTGGCGCGGATGGTCCGCGGTCGAGCCGAGGAAGGAAAACACCGGGCGCGGATCATCCCCCGGCTGGGTTTCCAGGCCGGAGAAGTCGACGCTGCGCCCGTCGATGCGCGGCGGTGTGCCGGTCTTCAGGCGGCCGACCTCGAACGGCAGTTCGCGCAGGCGCGCGGCCAGCGTGGACGCGGCCGGATCGCCGGCGCGGCCACCGCCGTAGCTCTTTTCGCCGACATGAATGCGGCCGCCAAGGAATGTGCCGGTGGTGAGGACCACGGCGGGCGCACGGAAGCGCAAGCCCATCTGCGTCACCACGCCGCACACGCGCCCGTTCTCGACGATGAGATCATCCACGGCCTGCTGGAACAGGCTCAGGCCGGGCTGCGCCTCGAGCCGCGCGCGGATGGCCTGACGGTAGAGATTGCGATCGGCCTGGCCGCGCGTGGCGCGCACGGCCGGGCCCTTGCGGCTGTTCAGCGTGCGCAGATGGATTGCGGCGGCGTCGGCCGCCTGCGCCATGGCTCCGCCAAGCGCATCGATCTCGCGCACCAGGTGGCCCTTGCCGATCCCGCCGATGGCCGGGTTGCAGCTCATCTGGCCGAGCGTGTCGAGGCTGTGCGTCAGCAACAGCGTGCGCGCACCCGCCCGCGCCGCGGCCAGGGCGGCCTCGGTGCCGGCGTGGCCACCGCCGATGACGATGACGTCGTGCTGTTC
>SL_3KL_010_SEDDRAFT_10002158_pt1 | contig 17984 bp, 10 predicted proteins | sample SodLakKL_010_SED_2_FD_10381 | JGI IMG/M metagenome (IMG submission 10381) | reverse complement strand
AGTCTGTCTCTGCTCTATGACATCAGGAAACAACGCCCGGCACTGGACATCGCCGAAGGGGTTTACTATAAGGGAATTGACAATTTTGTGATCCGTGTGGATGACAAAAGTAACGGGGGCGAAATCCTGCATGGGATCAAGATCTATGACCACACAGAGGGCAGGGGAAATACCAGCCTGACCACTGCTGATTGGGGCACCATGGCGGTGACCCCTGACCAACGCTATATGGTACTGACACTTCACAACGGAACGAACTACCAGGAGGTAAGCGACCATGGCCCGCTTGATCCGGGGCGTCCCTTCCAGCGAACCAGGTTCGAAAAACAGATCCGCAAGTTCGACATCAGTATGTTTGAGCTGGAACGCACCGACGAGGATTTGTTCAGGGGGAACTTTCGCATGCTCAACATCAGTCAGCTTGTCAGCTACGAGGATTCCCTTTCCAGGGAACTGAGCAGGCGAAAGACCAATTACATCAATGCCTACATACGGCGCTTCAACAACTACCCCCAGGCAGACACCACAGGCTACCATCAAATTGATCCTTCCTTAATGGTGCAGGCCGACATCGGGTTCATGCGGGAAAGCCCCGTGAGTGCAGGCATGGTCATATCCAGTGCTATGGATATGATCCGCACCAACCGTGACCATGCACGTTACTCCCATGAAGAGTTCCGGACACGAACACGAACCCTGGCGCGTTACCAGATCGAGTTTCACCGTAAATTCACCCTTTCCTTTGCCTGTGTGGTGCTCTTTTTGATCGGGGCACCGCTCGGGGCCATTATCAGAAAAGGGGGGTTCGGCCTTCCCATGGTGATTTCCGTGTTACTGTTCGTGCTGTTTCACGTAACCTCCATGATGGGAGAAAAGTTTGTGCGGGAAGGGGTACTGGAAGCCCACCAGGGAATGTGGGTTGCTTCTGTATTGCTCCTTCCGGTCGGGATCCTGCTTACCATCCAGGCCACCACCGACTCCCCGCTGCTGGATATGGACATTTACAAACAAAAATTGGAGAAAATAGGCCGTTTTATCGGACTGGGGAAAACGGATGCCAACAACCAAAACCAGTAGTATGCGTATCCTTCAGCTTTGCCACAAAATCCCTTTCCCGCCATCCGACGGGGGTGCCATCGCCATGCATCAGCTCACCCGGGGATTGCTTGATAAGAGAGAAAATGTAAAAGTGATGGCCCTGGCTCCCGTAAAGCAAGCACAGGATCCGGACCAAATCCCGGAAGATTACAAAGTGGAAACCTCATTTGAGGCTTTCCCTGTTGATACACGGGTAAAGCCCTGGCCGGCCTTCCTGAACCTGTTCACCAGGGATTCATACAATATCTCCAGATTTTACTGCCCGGAAGCGGCCGCCAGACTTGCCGGCCTGCTCGGGGAGGAAAAGTTTGACATCATACAGCTGGAAGGACTGTTTCTGACCCCGTATATCCCGGTGATCCGCAAGCACACCGGAACTCCCATGATCTACCGCTCACACAACATCGAGCACTTCATCTGGGAGCGGATGGCAAAATCAGAAAAGAACCCGCTGAAAAAGACCTATCTGAAGTTCCTGGCCCGTCGCCTGAAAACCTTTGAACTCAAAACAGTGCACCAGGTTGACGGGTTGGTTGCGATCTCACCGGTTGACAGGTATTTCTTCATCAACAACGGATTCTCCCACCCGGCCATTACCATTCCTGTAACAATCGATACCGACCGGTATAAACCCGGTAAGGAAACCGCCGAACCAAAGACCGTGTTTCACCTTGGAAGCATGGACTGGCGACCCAACCAGGAAGGGATACGTTGGTTTCTGGATGAGGTATGGCCCCTTGTGATTGAGAAAGACCCCACCCTGTGCTTTCACCTGGCGGGAAAAAACATTCCTGAATCATTTGCCCGTTACATTTCCGGGCATGTTAAAATTGACGGCATGGTGCCCGATGCGGTCCGCTACATGACATCCAAAGAACTGATGGTGGTTCCTCTCCGCTCAGGTGGCGGAATGCGGGTGAAGATCATTGAAGGAATGGCGGCCGGGAAAGCCATCGTATCCACCAGTATCGGGGCCGAGGGAATTGACTGCACGCACGGAGAAAACATTTTTCTCGCAGACACGCCCGGTGAAATGGCCGATGCAATTCTATACTGCCTGTCATACAAGGAGGTGATGCAAAAAATGGGAATACAGGCCAGGGAGTTTGTCAAAATCCATCACGCCACTAAACCCGCAATCGACAAGCTGATCAGATTTTATCATAGCTTTGCGGATGAATCTTAAGTAAAAAAAGGGGAAGGTTTGAAAAAAACGATCTTCATAGTATTATCAAGAATTCCCTTTCCGCTTGAAAAAGGGGATAAACTGCGGGCCTTCCATCAGATACGGGAATTGTCCAAACACCACCATCTCATTGTGTGTGCTTTGAGCGACACGGGAATACATCCGGATGCTTACCAGGCAATGAAGCCCTATGTCGGGGCACTTTACTTTTTTCCTTTGTCCAAAGCAGGGATTTACAGCAGGCTGGTGAAAGCCGCTTTTTCTTCCACCCCTTTCCAGGTGGCCTGGTTTTTCAGCCCCCGGATCAGAAAAAAGATCCACGCGCTGATCGACCATCACCGGCCCGACCACCTGTTTTGCCAGCTCATTCGTACAGCTCCTTACATTCAGGACCGGAAAGAGGATAAAACCATTGATTACCAGGATGTTTTTTCGGCAGGATTGCAACGAAGGCGTAAGGTAGCCCCCTGGTATATGCGTCCGTTACTGCAGAAAGAATTCAAGCGGGTCAGCAACTATGAAAATTTGGTTTTCAGCCGTTTCGACAAAAAAACCATCATCTCTTATCCTGACCGTGAAAAGATTCCACATATGCGCAGGGAGGAGATTACCGTAGTCCCCAACGGGGTAGATACCGGTTTTTTCAAGCCGGCCGGACGGGAAAAGGGTTATGATGTGGTTTTCACCGGGAATATGGCCTACCCGCCCAACGTGCGGGGAGCGGAGTACCTGGTCAGGCAGATCATGCCCCTTGTGTGGAAGTCGCTGCCAAATACCAGGGTAGTAATTGCGGGTGCCAGCCCGGCAAAACAGGTCCGTGCTCTGGCGTCAACAAAAGTAGAAGTTACAGGCTGGGTTGACGACATCCGGGATATCTATGCCACATCAAGGGTTTTTGTGGCGCCCATGCAGATCGGGACCGGCCTGCAGAACAAAGTACTTGAAGCCATGGCTATGGAACTACCCTGTGTGACATCACCGCTCGCCAACCAGGCGCTGAAGGCCACAGAGGGCGAAGAAGTGCTTATCGGGCGCGATGCTGCTGAGTATGCAAAACATGTATTATCTTTGCTGAAAAATAAGGATTTATCAGTCCGGCTAAGTAAAAATGGTCATGATTTTGTGGTGCAGCACTTTAACTGGGAACGAACCACGAAGATACTGCAAACAGTAATTACCGGACAGCAATACTTGATAACTGCATAATGGAGACAAAATTGAATACCATAAAAGAAGCCATTGCCGACATAAAGGCAGGAAAAGTCGTGATCGTTGTGGATGATGAAGACCGGGAGAATGAAGGTGATTTCGTGGCAGCAGCAGAAAACATCACCCCTGAGATCATCAACTTCATGGCAACCCATGGACGCGGACTTATTTGCGCACCCATCACGCGTCGCCGCAGCGAACAGCTCGACCTTGACCTCATGGTGCCCCGCAATACCGCCCTGCACGAAACCCCGTTCACTGTTTCGGTAGACCTCATCGGTCATGGCTGCACAACCGGAATATCTGCATCAGACCGTGCCAAGACCGTCAAAGCCCTGGCCGACCCCCAGACCGATCCGAATGACCTGGGAAGGCCCGGACACATCTTCCCCCTGCGTGCCAGGGAAGGAGGTGTGCTGCAACGTGCCGGACACACTGAAGCTTCCATTGATCTGGCACGACTGGCCGGACTTCAGCCCGCAGGGGTATTGGTCGAAATCATGAACGACGATGGTACCATGGCAAGGTTACCGGATCTGATCAAAATTGCGGAACGCTTCAACCTGAAGATCATTTCCATTGAAGACCTGATCGCTTACCGCATCAAGAATGAAAGCCACATCAAACAGGAGATCACGGTGGATCTGCCCACCCAATGGGGCAACTTCAAACTCACCGCCTACAAACAAACCACCAATGACAAGGTTCACCTGGCCCTGACCAAGGGTAGCTGGGAACCGGGCGAAGAGGTTTTGGTGAGGGTTCATTCTTCCTGTATCACAGGCGATATTTTCGGTTCATGTAAGTGTGATTGCGGCGGACAGCTGCACCAGGCCATGGATATGGTAGAAAAATCAGGAAAGGGGGTTGTACTTTACATGAACCAGGAGGGTCGCGGGATCGGGCTGCTGAACAAGCTGCGGGCCTATCACTTGCAGGAGCAGGGAATGGACACCGTGGAAGCAAACATCGAACTGGGGTTCAAGGCAGACGAAAGAGACTATGGCATCGGAGCACAAATACTCAGAGACCTGGGGGCGACCAGGATCAAACTCATCACCAATAACCCGCGGAAAAAAACAGGGCTTATCGGATACGGCATCGAAATCACCGAAAACGTGCCCATCATTGTAGCCACTACAGATCACTGCAGGGTGTACCTGGATACCAAGAGAAAAAAAATGGGGCACCTGTTTTAGGATTGTCCCGGTAGTTGCAGGGCTTTTGCCCCGGTAATTGCGTGTGCCTGTGCCTGGAAAGTTTAATTATTCTCACCGGATTCCTCTGCACCAACTGAAGTTCCCTCATCCGAACCGGATGTAACCGCTGGCAGAAAGGGCAGATCTTCAGGCTCCCTTGTCTTGCGGAATAAATCTCCCAGACCGTCAAACTCACGACGGTAAAAAAGCCCGATCCCTTGTGTGTAAGGAGCATTGGTATGGATAATATCAAACGTATTGGAGCGATTAAATGCCTTTACCCTGAATTTTCCCTCAGGGGTAATCTTCACCTCGACATTCACATCACCGATGATCTGGTTCGCTCCCTGAGCCGCATAGCCCGTGGCCGTCTGGTTTCCGGCCACGCCAAAATTGCCGTCTAAAATCACCCGGTCATCAAAAAACTGGGTAGAAAGTGCCAGCTCCACTTCCTGGCTGCTGATCTCATCGCCCGGGCGGTAATTGATCCCGATATCGAAATCAGAACTGATCTGAGAGAGCCAGTTGCTAAGCTGATTCGACAAGAGCTCCGAAGAAGTATTTCCCACCCCATAACCCAAAGCGGTGTTGTACTGGTCGGCAGTTGTAGGCAAAAAGCGGTTCAGCACCAGTAACGAAAACACCTGCCTGTTCATCTCCTGTTCTGTAGAGATCATCCTTTCAATCATCTCCCTGGTACCCTCATCACCTCCCGGTATTTCAATATCAAAGGAGATGGCCGGATTGAACAATTTATCCTGCAGTATCAGAATGGTCTCCACCGGGATGCGTCGCCTGTAACGGTCGGCGACATCGGGGTCAACACCTTCGCCTGCCACCAGGTCATAAAGCGGGGTACGAAGCCGGTAAGCCGCCCGAAGATCCATGTCCGCATCGTTCAGGTCCCCGGTCCAGCCAATGCTGCTACCCTGTTCGATCCGAAAACGTTTATTAATGATACTCTGAAGGTTGAACAGGTATTCTCCGTCTTCGATCACATAGTCACCATAAATGTTGAAGGTTCCCTCGGGTGCCACCTCCAGCTTCAGGTCACCGGACCCCCTCCCCCGGATAATATCACCGAAGCGGGCATCAAACAACAGTTCCACCTCCGCCTCGGGCGTCACCTCCAGGTCAAAATTAATTGCCATCCCCCCGGGGCGTGGAGGAAGCCTGAAAGCCGGGCCCTCCCGGGTTGCCTCCTCAGAAACAAAGGAAATGAAATGACTTTCTCTTACCTCTCCGGTATAGTTAAGCGGCAGGAATACCCGGGTTCCACGGTTGGTGCGTCCGGTAATATCCATGGTAATTAAGTTGACCGGACCATGCAGATGTGCAACACCGGTCAGAAAGCCGGTCCCGTAATAAAACGCATTGTCGCGGGGCCCGGTATTAAAAATGATCATCTGTTCGGGCCGGAGCCTCACATCCAGTGAAAAATCAGAAAAATTCTGATGCATAAATGAACCGGTGGCCAGTCCGGTGTTGCCAAGGGTATCCTGCAGCACCAGGTTCTCAAAGCGAAAATAATCCTTCCCGAATTCGACCTCATGGCTGAAATGATAACTCGTGTTCAGGTATGGGATGTAAAGCCCGGTATTTTCCAGGTGGATGTTCCCGGACAGTTCAGGTCCGGACAACGGGCCATCCATCCGCAGCCTGCCGGTAGCTTCACCGTGAAAGTTTTCTGCAAAGTTTCCCAGATAAGGACCCCAGATCGCCATGGTCATATCGTTCAGGTCAATGTTCAGGTCAAAATTGTCCTCCCTGTCACCGGCATAAACCCTGCCGGTCACAACCAGGGGTTCGTGAATCACTCCGTTTTCCCCGGATACAATGGCCCCGTCTACCTCAAAAGCCTCCTCTTCGTTGTTCCATAAGCTGTGAAGGTTAAGGTCTCCCAGCCATTCGCGGTTAAACGTAAAGTCCGCCACATGAAGCTCCGTACCGATACTGACCGGCTGATAAAAAGCCGTAACCGACACAAATCCGTCAATCGTCCCGTCAAACTCGAAGTTACTTTCTCCAAGCAGCAGGTCACTGTAAGAAAGGTCAAAGCCGGCAAATGATAACACCAACCGGTCATCGGGATCAGCACTGAGCACCCCGCTGGCCTCAACATACTGATCTTCATGATAGAAACGCATCCTACGGGTATCAATGCGGGCCGAATTAATAATCAGCTGGTTATCCGGGGCAATACGCCACAGGTCTCCGTCAATAAAAGCATGGGAATCATAAAAACTGAACTCCTTGTATTGGGGGTCATAAATCCAGGCTGCCCCCCTTAATTGCCCGTGGTTTTCCTCCCCGTTGTTATCCGACCGCCATGTGAGATCCAGCATAATGCTGTCACGGCAAAAAGCAGTATCAAAAGAGAAGTTATTCATGTGAATGCTGTCAGACAACATCAGCTTCCGGCTTGTGCTTTGCAACAGGAAAGATTCCTCCACACGTTCCCCTTCAAGCTCCCAGTCAGCAAAACGCCGTCCGCCCAGGGTAAGCATATCAGCCTGCGCATCCAGCTTCAGTGACTGGGCGGAAACATCATATCTTCCGTTAATCCAGGCCTCCGGAGATATTTCAATCCAGGGAAAGAACAATTCAGAAAGCAACCCGGTATGATTGAAACGAACAGAAAAGTTCAGGTCACTGGAAAGGCTGTCGGGGAGTGCAGCAAACCCACGGGCGGTTTCAAGGGAAGGGAGAAATTCGTCGGCCAGGTGTCGGAGAGAACGCCCCAGCTGCTCAAAATGGATCTTCCCGTGCATGTCAGCATCCAGAAAGTCAGATCTGACCCTCAGGTGGCTGTTGTCTGAAGCCCACACGGCACTGCTGAGGTAAATATCATCGGTCCGGTAAACCCTGGACTCAGCGCTTTGCGGAAAATGTTCCGAAAAAACAGGATCCTCCGTATAGCGAATATTGTTGATCAGTACCTCTCCCTCCATGTGGTTAACCGATCCGAAACGGGCATCCACTTCCAACCCGGCCGTAAGCACCGACTCATAAAGGCTGTCGCGCTGGAAAATATTCAGACGGGTCAGGTTGGCGCGGTCAAAAACCGCCTGAAAACCCATCTCGGGGACTGCCGGTCCGAGGTCAACCATCCCTGAAAAATCGAACTCCAGGTAAGGGTCAGTAATCGAAACTGCTGTATTTAACTTTTCCTGAATCAGATCGCCTGAAAACATGATATTGCTGTAGGTATAACCCCGGAAATCTATAGCGGTCACCCCTCCGTCAAAGACCAGATCAGCGGTTTCCAGCGAAAGCCCCGACCCGCTGAAACGGGCATACATATCCATGGGTCCGGGCAATTGAGCGTTACCAAGCAACAAACCGGCACTTATCCGTTCTCCTTCTGCAGTTCCTTTATAGCGATAAGGCAGCTCCGGATCATCCCGGTGAAAAAGAACATCCGCATAAAGCAACCCGGCATCGCTACGCAGGCGGCCGTCCGCTTCAAACCCGGCAAGATCCCCCATCACCGATCCGGAAAATGCAAATTGGCCGGCACGCTCCAAAAAGTCGGGCAATTGCGGAATATCGAACTCCATCTCTTCGGGGATGCTGAGGTCGTTGATGGCAGCGGCTCTGCCGCTAAACTCATCCACCCTTACATCCATCCGAAGATGCGGCCAATCCGGGAGAAGATTCAGATTAAAATCGCCACGGAATAAGGCAGCCTCTCCATAGGCTACTGACAACCCACGGCCCATAAGCGAATCAGCCCGCCCGGTGAACTCCCCGCTGAGCGACACCAGCTGATCTGCCCCGTAAAAGGCGGGGAAATGGTGGGCAAGGTCACGCATATCCAGCCTGGAGGGTTGCATCTTCACATTAAACCCATTTCCGGCCAACACATCCCGAAAGCTATCAAAACCATTATGCTCCACCATCATGTCAAAAGCCAGCTCACTGCCGGGGGTACGAAAAGCAAAATGCTCAACTGCAAGCCTGTCTGATCCGATGGCAAAATTGCCGGACATGTAGTTCAGCTGAAACCCGCGAGATTCGCGATAACGCAAATAGTCCAGGTTAAACTCCACCATCTCACCGGAGGAACGTATATTTTCAATGGCCAGGTAAAGGTCTTCAATGTGAAAATCGGCCGGATCGAAGGTATTATTGCGGACGGGATTTGCATTGGGATCCTGGTGCCGGAATGAAATATCGTGCAGGGTCAGAGCCGCCAGGCTGACATCCCAGCCGGGACCGGGTCCGTTGCCGAGTTCGTCAGAAAAATAATCCACGAGGAAGCGGAAGTTGTAATCTTCTTCCCCTGCCTTTTTATAAACACCGCCAAATGCACCATCTATTTCTAGCCGGCTCAGGCTAAGCTCCCGTCGGCGGAAAGACACTTTATCCACATCACCCTTCAGGTACTCCATAACAAACAGGGGTTCCCCGTCTTTATCCATTACGGAAACATCTTTCAGGATCACGGTCCGAAACAGGGAAATGTCTACAGCACCCACACGAACTTCCGTTTCAAGCTCTCTGGAAAGATAATTGGTAAGATGACCAACAAGGTAGGTCTGTACGGAGGGGCTCTGGAGCAGCCCATAAAGAAGAGCAGGTAGCAGGACCAATACAGCGAGTGCCCACAGAACTATTTTACGTGTTTTTTTGATACCTTTGCCCCCCTAAGATTTAACAGCTACTTTTTTGTTGTGAAAGCCAATATGGATACATACATTCTTGGGATCGAATCATCCTGCGACGATACATCAGCAGCTGTATTAAAAGAACGCAAAATCCTTGCCAATCTTATTGCCAACCAGCAAGTTCATACAGATTTCGGCGGAGTTGTGCCGGAACTGGCATCACGGGCACATCAGCAAAACATTATACCGGTTATCCAAAAAGCCATCCAAACAGCAAATATACGAAAAAGCCAGGTCAGTGCCATAGCTTATACCAATGGTCCGGGATTGCTGGGTTCACTACTTGTGGGCACCTCGTTTTCCAAGTCTTTCGCCCTGGCCATGGGCATTCCGCTGATCACGGTCAACCATATGCATGCCCACATCCTGGCCCACTTCATTGAGGATGACCGCCAGAAAACACCTCCCTTCCCCTTTCTTTGCCTGACCGTTTCGGGCGGACATACACAGATTGTAAAGGTTCACAGCCCTTACCAGATGGAAGTGATCGGCAACACCATTGACGATGCGGCCGGGGAAGCTTTTGACAAGGCGGCCAAGATCATGGGACTGCCCTACCCGGGCGGACCGCTGATCGACAAGAATGCCAAAGAAGGGGATCCGCTTAAATTTCGCTTCCCTCACCCGAAAGTCCCGGGACTGGATTTCAGTTTCAGCGGATTGAAAACCTCTATTTTGTACTTCCTCCGGGATGCGTTGAAAAAAGACCCGGATTTCATCCAAAAGAACACCTTTGACCTGTCGGCCTCTATCCAGCATACCATCGTGGAAATCCTCATGAAACAACTGAGAAATGCGGTGAAGGAAACCGGCATCTATCATGTGGCCATGGCCGGCGGGGTATCAGCCAACTCAGGGCTGCGGGCTGCCTTTACCAGCGAAGCTGAACAAGGGAACTGGGAGGTATACATCCCTCCGTTTGAATACACTACAGACAATGCTGCCATGATTGCCATTGCCGGCTATTTCAAATACATCAAAGGTGATTTTGCCGCACAGGATACCGTGCCCTTTACCCGGTATGGCGGGGGTTGATCGGCCGGCGGCGGGCGGCCCCATTCTCACAATGGCCACCACGGTTTTTACAGCGGCGAGCGGGGCGGTCGGCCCGGCGGACGGCGCGATCAGCCCGGCGGGAACGCCCGTTAATCCATCCGGATAAAAGGCGGGTCTTCCCTTTCGATAATGCGGTGATCCTGCATATCGTAATACAGGTAATAAACCAGTTCATAGTCAAGCTGCTGCCTCACATAGCGGTTCAGCAGGTGGTTGAAGATATTCTCCGCGTTCTGCTCTCCGGCAAACCAGGCCAGGTCCAGCACATCGTTCCGCGTCAGGGGAAAAGTTTCCGAATCCAGTCGGATGTCGCCCGTACTGCGGTCACGCACAAAGCGTCCTTCCACATAATCACTGGTGGCATGCAGGCTGAAAAGCAACTGTTCATCCAGATCCTCCGGATCCTCTCCGTTCACCTCCCTGAATTCGAACCACACACTGTTTTCCAGCACCGTGATCTGCACACTGTCTCTGTGATAACCACCGCGATGTTCCGCATAAAAAGCTTCATAATCAATGTATTCGAGTAATTCCAGCTGGGCCACATCAAAAATGTACTTCTTGCCCTCCTGCCGGCTGAACTCCTCTTCCTGACCCGGCCCGTACCAATTCACATACAGCAACTCCAGACGGTGCTGCAGCGCATCCATAAAATAATCAATATAGACTGAGTCCTCCACCTCTTCCAGAAAACGCGGAACGGGTTCCGGATCCGGCAAGGTATCGTTCACTTCTTCGCCGGGAGCCGGGCCTTCGCCGGGAGCATCGGATAAAAACACTTTATTGAGGGCAGGTGGCGGATCCAGCAACACATGGATGTTGGTTTCTTCCAGCACAAACCGGTTGGCCAGTTGCAAACCGGTGGTACACCCATAGAGGATGCTCCCCAGCAAAACCAGCACAAACAGCTGTAAAAACCTTTGGATCAATTGCATCAAACCTATTGTTTCTTTTGCAGTTGCTGCCCGATCTGCTGTCCGTATTCACGGCACAGGGCAAGTTCATCTTCCTGTGGGGTGAACTTGACAAACACGCCTTCACCCTGTACATCCAGTTTCAGATTAGCCAGCATTGTATTAATTAATTTCTTTCCTTCGCCGCTCCAGCCGAACGAACCGAAAGAGCCACCCACCTTACGGTTATCGCGGATCGGGCTGATTACCGCGAAAAGCTTGTAAATGGGCAGAAGAATATTCTGATTGATGGTGGGACAACCCACAATGAGGGCGCTGCTCCGGGCCACTTTTGCATCCAGGTCACCCAGGGGCATGGTCTCAATATCCCTCACCTCCACGGTGAAATCCCCCTGGCTTTTAATCCCCTCACCGATGGCCTCCGCCATCCTTCCGGTGTTGTGATAGGCTGACACGTAAGGAATAAATACGTGGTCTTTCTGCGGGGTAGCCAAAGCTTCTTTGGCATATTCTTCCGACAGGTCCACCCACTTCTTCCAGTCATTGATAAGCAGGGGTCCATGGCCTGTAAGCACGGCATTGATCTCCAACGGACGGATCTTTTCGATGGCCTTCAGCAGGAATTTACTGAACGGCTTGAGGATCACATCGAAATAATATTTAAAGGCCTCACTGAAGTCACCCACTTTGTCGTCATACATATCCGGATGGGCATAGTGGCAGCCAAACGAGTCACAGGTAAACAGCAGCTTATCCTCTTCCAGGTAGGTGTACATGCTGTCGGGCCAGTGCAGGTTGGCCGCCCCGATAAAACGCAGGGTCTTGTTGCCCAGGTCAAGGGTATCGCCATCTTTCACCACCATGTGCTTAAAATCCCGGCCCATAAAATCCTTCAGGTAATTGATGGCCAAACGGGTACCCACCACCGTGGCCCCGGGGGCCACCTCCAGCATGTTGGACAGGTTGCCGCTGTGATCCGGTTCCGTATGATTCAGGATAATGTATTCGATTTCCGATGGATCCGTCACCTTGCGAAGCTTTTCCAGATAAGTATCCCAGTACTTTTCCTTGGATGTTTCCACCAGGGCCTTCTTCTCCGCGTCAATGAAATAAGAATTGTACGTGGTGCCGTAATCGGTGGTCATCACCACGTCAAAAGTAACAATGTCGTAATCGATCACCCCTATCCATTTTACACCTTCGGTAATGGGTAGCACTTCCGTGTCAGGTCTTTTCACTTCATCTGTATGCCTCATCTGTCAAAAATATTTTAGGTAAATTGTATGGTTCGGATATTCATGGATTAGCCCGCACATTCATTGGCTGCCTTGGGCACTCATCGGTCACCCAGGGCATTCATTTCCGGTTTATTTACAGGTTCATTATCCAAAAACCGGGATGCCTGCCTGGCAAAGTTGCTAAATATTTAACACCAGGATAGAATAAATTGTTGATATTCTCAGGATTTTTCATCCTTATTTCTTTTATAAAAATGCTTTGAATCACCCCATTCGCCATACCCGATCTTTCCGCCTGCCATGTGGATGCGGGCTTCCAGGCAACGCTTGCATTCTTCGGCATCCTCATCGGTACAGGGCTTGTCTTCATACAGCAGGTAATCTTCGCGATAACGCGACGGGGTCAGGTTTGGCATGATGATGTTGGCCCCCACCCTGATTGATTTCTCCCGCCCCATGGGGTCCAGGGCCTGCATGGCGGTGGTGGCCGCAATGTTGATGTCTTTCATCATGATTCGCAGGGCCGCCACCATCTTCAGACTGAGATAAAAGCGTTCCGATTTGGACATCAGCCTGTCTTTATGTGCATACATCGGGGTATGTTCGTGCTCAATGTACGGCCCCATCCCCACCATATCGATGTCGTGCTCACGGAAAAAAAGCAAGTCATCGGCCAGGTCTTCCATCGTCTGAAAAGGGAGACCGATCATCACCCCGGATCCCACCTGGTAACCCACCTTTCGAAGCAGGTACAGGGCATTCAGCCGCTCCTGGTAATCATGGGTCCTATCTTTGGGATGGTATTGATGATAGAGTGCAGGGTTACTCACCTCGATGCGCAGCAGGTATCGGTGGGCACCCGCCTCAAACCAGCGGCGATAGGTCTCTTCGGTCTGTTCACCCAACGATAGGGTGATGCCCAGTTCCCCGTTGCTCATCTGCTTGATCTTCCTGACCAGGTCCTCGATCCGGTTCACGAAATTGGCCCCGCTCCGTTCGCCGGCCTGGATCACCAGGCTGCCGAAACGGTTCTCCCAGGCATAGCGGGCGGCTTCCAGCACCTCCTCTTCAGTGACCTCATACCGGTGGGTATCTTTATTGCCCGCACGAATACCGCAGTAGTAACAGTTTTTGCCGCACAGATTGGAAAACTCGATCAACCCCCGATAATATACCTTGTTGCCCACAAATTGCTCCTTCACCTCCGCTGCTTTGGCGAAAAGCGCTTTACGCTCCTCCCCTTCGGCCGATAACAGGGTGACCAGGTCAGATTTGGTAAAAGTGGGTTTTGTGAGGATATCCTGTATGGACATATTTAGTTGGTTGTTAGTTAGTCGGGTGCTGCGCACCCTCCAGTTGTTGGTTGGTCGGCGCTTCGCGCCTCCGGTTGTTGGTTGTTGGTTGTTGGTTGATTCATGAATGGTTGGATGGCGCGTTGGTAGATGCCGTGGAGCCAGGCGATGGCCATCCCGTAATTGGTTACGGGCACCCCCGCTTCGGTGGCCGGTTGCAACCGCCCCACGAGCTGCCGCCTGGTGATCATACAGCCTCCGCACTGGATCACCAGTGCATAATCTGTTACAGGTCGTGGCAGGTCATTGAGCCCCGCCACCACGTCAAACGCCAGGTCTTTTCCTGTATGCTGTGTCATCCAATTCGGAATCTTGAACCGCCCGATGTCGTCGCAAGCTACCTGGTGGGTACAAGACTCCAGCAGTAAAACCCGGTCACCGTCTTTAAGTTCATCAATTTTAGGGGTTCCATTAAGATAATGAACGAAGTCCCCTTTATGCCGGGCCAGCATGATGCTGAAACCCGTCAGCGGGATGTCTTTGGGTACAATGGCATCCACTTTTTTAAACATCTGGCTGTCGGTAATCACCATCTTTGGCCGTGGCTCCAACCTTTGCAACAGCTTCTCCAGCTCCGTTTCTTTCACCACCACCGATACCGCATCATTGTCAATGATGTCGCGGATCGCCTGCACCTGCGGAAGAATCAGCCTGCCTTCCGGCGCCTCGTTGTCGATCGGGGTCACCAGAACCACCAGGTCATCCGCAGCAATCAGGTCACCCAGCAGCGAATCAGCCATATAGGCTGTTTGGGGCATCGCTTTGCGGATGGCTTCAATGAGATCTTCCAGGTTTTTGGGGTCAATGGCACAAAACGGCAGCACCTCTACCCCATATTTGTGCTGAAGTTCAGCACCAAAAGACGGGTTCAGGGGAGCCACATCCGATTTGTTGTGCACCACCAGGAAGGGTACCTCCTGCTTACGGAATGCCTCCACCATCTTTTCCTCCTCCTGGCCGAACACATTTCCGGCGACCAGCAAAATGGCCAGATCCACGGTTTTGAGGGCCGCCAGTGACCGGGCCACCCGCTTGCGCCCCAGCTCACCACTGTCGTCAATGCCGGCGGTATCCACCAGGATCGCCGGGCCAATACCAAAAATCTCCATTGACTTACGCACCGGGTCAGTGGTGGTGCCCGGCACATCCGACACAATGGCAATATCCTGCTGTGCCAGCGCATTGATCAGCGAACTCTTGCCATTGTTGCGCCGCCCGAAGATCCCGATATGCGGTTTGGACTCTCTTCCTTTGGCCATAACCGGAAGTTAATTTTTGATTCAGTTTGAGAACCACAAAGATACAGAAATTCAGGATTTCTTTAGGGTCAAAGGGCGCAGCGGTGAGGACATAAACATTGAATCTTCAGGATTAATTCTTATATTTAGGTTTTAAATATATCATGCAACAATTAATCGCCTGTCTTTCACCCCGGGCAATGGCAAATGACCTTGAGGAAAAGGGAAGCGTCCGCATCCGTGGTGTCCATTTCGATACCGACGAAGCGACGATCAGGGAACAGATAAGTTCGGGTAGAATAACATCTTGCCTTTGAATTTTTTTCTAAAATAAGACGCAATTGCACAAACACTATTTTGATGAAAATTCTTTTAATCTCCCCGGCTATTGATCGCAAAAGAAGGACGAACAGAGAGCTTATGATGCCTCAACTTGCGCTCTATATCCTTGAAGGCCTGACTCCAGCTAAGCATGACGTTACAACCATTGAGGAAGAAACCGCCGACATTGATCTTGATCATGAATGCGATCTGGTTGGGATCAGTTGTATGACAGCAAATGCTCCCAGGGCATATGAACTTTGCTCCGAATTTAAAAAAAGAGGTAAAACAGTAGTACTGGGTGGTGTGCATCCTACGATTTTGCCTGATGAGGCGCTACAGCATGCAGATTGTGTGGTAAAAGGAGAGGCCGAAGGCGTATGGCCGACAGTGCTTGAAGATTTTGAAAATAACCAGCTCCGGCAAACCTATCAAGATCCTGACCCGGATTTAAGTAAGTATATTCCGAAGAACTTTAGCTCCATCAGGCAAAAGAGGTTGTTTAACGTAATCCCCATCACAACAACCCGCGGCTGTCCTTATAATTGCGACTTCTGTTGTGTAACCGATCTTTTTGGCAAGAAAATCCGGCATATCCCTGTTGAAAACGTAGTGCGGGACATCAAAGAGTCGGGATCCAAATATTTTATATTCCTGGATGATAACATTATAGGTGATCCAAAATACGCCAAAGGGCTGTTCAGGGCCATTAAGCCTTTAAATATCCAATGGGGCGGACAGGCCTCGGTTTCCTTGCTGGTAAAAGACAAAGAGCTTATGCAATTGGCTGCCGAAAGTGGATGCAAAACATTGTTTCTGGGGATAGAGAGCATCGGAGAAGAGCAATCAAAGTCGTTTAAAAAATCAATCAAAGAAATCAGGGAATTGGAAGATTCATTGAAAAAAATTAAAAAGATGGGCATTCTGATTCATGCTTCGATGGTATTTGGTTTGGATAGCGACAAGAAGGAAATTTTTGATGAAACAGTACGATTTCTTATTAAAAATAAGGTCAGTACGGTGTCATTTAATGTTTTGACTCCCTATCCGGGCACCAAAGTATATGAAGATCTAAAAAAAGAGAATCGCCTTACTACAACTGACTGGAGATATTATGACCATAACACGGTAGTGTTTGAACCCAAAAACATGAGTCGTTATGAACTGCAGACAGGAAAAACGGAGGCACGGAAAAAGTTTTACAGTATCCCGTCGGTGCTAAAACGCTTGCCAGGCAATATGTATAGCCCACTTATCTATCTTGCGATGAATTATGGACATATCAAACAAACCAGGGTGGAAGCAAAACGGGTAGCCGAGCTTTTCACATCCTGAAAACGAACGACAATCCGCCAGGCAGACAGGCGCCTGCTTCTCCATCTTTCGGCAGCCTTCAGAATCAGAGCCAGAACCAGTGTAAACAGTTCGCCAGCCAGGAACCATATCCTGCTCAACGCCGCCAGCGTGGTGGCTGTCACGGCAGCCAAAAGACAAAAAGTACCGGTAAAACCTTGATGTTATTTATGAAAGAAAGTGCCGGGATACTGACTTGTTTCTTCAGGGCTTTCTGAACAATTTTCCCTGATATGATGTGAAAATAGCGGGACTGAATCCCTGCTTTTTATGGGATAGCCATAAGCTTGCAGCACGTATTTATAGGAGAGCGCCTGCAATAGAAAACCCGCGAACAATAAAAAAAGCGAGAAAGAGAGGCAGGCATAGTCAATATTCTCAGGAATGGCAATATTGTCTCTTCTGTAGAGTGTGACAAAAAGAGCGACAATGGAAACATATTCCTACTTTTAGCTGTTTTCAGCAGCTTATAACAGTTACGGGAAAGTTGAAATTAAACTGCATCATAATCTCTTCCCAGAGAAAAACAGCGGACTGGACTTACCCAACAACGTCTATGAATTAGATGATCATCGTTTTCCGGTTTTGGGCCAGCTGCTAAACCCTTTCAGAGAGAAAGGCGCCACAACATCAAAGTGGAATTCAGCCCTTTCTATAGTGGGACAAAATCATGCAAAACAGAATTTTTAATCCCTGACAGATAGCAGTTCCACCAGTAATTAAAAACAAACCGACTGGTATCCCTTTCAAAATAAATCTCCCCTGAAGGTTCATTATTGACAATATCGGGATTCGATTGATGGTATATCATTTCCCCTAACGATTGAGTAATCCCGGTGATCAAATCACCAGCTTCAGGGGTAAAATTCAGCGAAAGGTCATTCCACTCCATATACAACGCTCCGCTTGATTCTACATCGTTGCCCGTGAATGAAAATACAGAGCTTTTGTGAACCCCTTCTGAGATCTTTATTCCGGCAAGCGGATAAAGGGCAGGATTAATGGTTTCAAACCGGAATTCGGATAATTCCACGTCAGCAATGTACCCGCCATTAATATCTTTCAGATTGTATTTGAAATTGGCCCGAAGAATAGCGTCATCAAAGATAAATGCCTCCGCACTTATATGCATTATACTGTCCTTTTGCAG
>SL_3KL_010_SEDDRAFT_10002157_pt1 | contig 17984 bp, 13 predicted proteins | sample SodLakKL_010_SED_2_FD_10381 | JGI IMG/M metagenome (IMG submission 10381) | reverse complement strand
CCGACAAAGCCTGTTCTACCCATTGGCGTCTGTAGACATTTTTGGGCAGTAGCCTGTGTTCATCCAGTAGCCTCACCTAACAGGCAACACCACTGTTTAAGAACAATGCTGAACTTTCCAGTGCAAATATAATAAAAAAAGGACACGATTCGTATCTTTGGCAAAAATTCCCGGAATTATGATACGCAAGCATATCCCCTTTTTCCTGATATTTCTGATGCTCTCCTGCAGCGGCGCGATAGAAACCGGAAATAACCGGTACAATGCAGAAACCAAACAAGAAAAACCGGTCATTGTTCCTGTTTTTGACCCCGACTCTGCATATCATTTTATAGCACAACAAGTGGCATTCGGACCACGCGTCCCAAATACCGAGGCACACCGCCAGGCCGGCCTCTGGCTTGCCGGGCAACTGGAAAGGTTTGCCGACACTGTGTACATTCAGCAGACCCGTGTCAGGGCATACAACGGCACCGTATTGAACATCAAAAATATGATCGGGGTGTTTCAACCGGAGAGCCGCCGGCGGATTTTACTCTGTGCCCACTGGGACAGCCGCCCCTATGCCGACTATGATCCCGACCCGGAAAAACATTACACGCCCATTGACGGGGCCAATGACGGGGCCAGCGGTGTAGGCGTCCTGCTGGAAATAGCCCGTTTGATCAGTGAAGAAGCCCCCGGTACAGGCATCGACATTATCTTTTTCGATGCAGAAGATTACGGTCGCCACAGGTTTTCACAGCTTCCCGAAGATGACAGCTGGGCATTGGGCGCCCAGTATTGGGCCAGGAATCCGCACCGGCCCGATTACAATGCCCGGTTCGGCATCCTGCTCGACATGGTCGGGGCATCCGGGGCAACATTCCGGCGCGAAGCATATTCAATGCTATATGCCCCAAATGTGGTGAGGAAGGTATGGGATACAGCACACCGGCTCGGATACGGGCATCTGTTCCTCAATACGGACGGATCCTTTATCGTTGACGACCATTACTATATAAACAGGATCCGCAATATTCCGACCATCAACATCATTCACCAGGACGACAGCACACTCCATGGCTTTTTCCCCGAATGGCATACCACCGGCGACAACATGGATGTAATCGACCGATACACCCTGCAGGCAGTGGGGGAAACCGTTATGAAGGTGATCTACGGAGAGTGAATGTCAAGAGACGGTTTATGACATCATACGAAGATGGCACCGCCAGGAACATTTTCTGCAACGGCCTGTAAGTGATTTGATTTCGCATGGTGCAGGATCAATCGAATACCGGTCGTGGCGTATCAGCGGTAGATGCAGGCAGAACAGGCAATTCCAGTGCATAGGGCGGTATTTCCCCGGTCAATGCTTCCAGAAAGGCCAGGATGAGCGCATTCTCTTCAGGGGTCAGTGCCCTTGAAAGCATATCCATGGCCACAATGTCTACCGTTTCACTGAGTGACCAAACGCTGCCATCATGCAGATACGGATAGGTCTGTGTAATATTCAACAGAGAAGGCACCTTGAAGGCGTGCATATCGAGGGGGTTGCCTGTAATATCAAAGCGGCCCGGATCGCTTTTGCCTGATGCCCGTTCGGCAGGCGTTTGAAAAATTGAGAAAGCCTGACCACCCATGGCAGGGCCTCCGTGGCAGGAGTTGCATCCCACATCCATAAATACCTCAAGCCCTTTTTTTTCTTTTTCGGTCAGGGCCCCGGCATCCCCACTGAGGAAATCATCAAAGCGTGAGGGGGTTAACAGTATACGTTCGAAAGCGCCGATGGCTACCCCGACATGTTCATAAACCAAGGCCTGGTCTGCATCGGGGAAGGCCTGTTGAAACCGTTCTGCATATTCGGGCATGGATGACAATACTGCAAGCACATGTTCCTGGGTGGCAGCCATTTCAAGGGGATCAAGGATTGGCATCAGCGCCTGTGATTCCACATCCGGCTCGCGGCCATCCCAGAACTGTGTCCGGTGCAGGGCGGCATTGAAAACCGTGGGTGCATTGCGCGGCCCCTTCTGCCACATATGTCCGATGGATACAGGCAATTGATCCACCCCAAAGGTGGCCAGATTGTGACAGGTATTGCAACTGATCAGGCCGCTTTTCGATAAGCGGGGCTCATAAAACAACATTTTACCCAAATCCATGAGGGCCTGAGATCGTGGCATGCCCTCCAAAAAAGCATCTTCAGGCAATGGACTGGTAAAGCGCAGGGCGCGTTCCTGCAACCCGGTCAGTTCCGCATCCTTTTCCGGTGCTGCACAATGCGTCAAAAGCATCACAGACAATAATACAATGAAGGCCGACACAAACACCAGCGGTCTCGAAATGTGCTTTTTCTTAACGTAATTCATAATTCTTATGGTTTTGCCCATGCTAAAATACACAATTTCAAGCAAGGGCCCGGTATTTTTTTTCAGTACAATGCCGGCATCCGGCACAGTTTTCCAAAAAGCTTGTATTTTTGTTACGGCAGGATGTGATGTCACATATCCCCCGATTTAGAAACAAAAAAAAACGACGTATGAAAGCATTGGTAAGTATTATCATGGGCAGCACCTCGGATATGCCCGTGATGGAACAGGCCGCAAAGTTTTTGGATGAAATGGAGATCCCCTTTGAGATCAATGCCTTATCAGCCCATCGAACACCGGAGCGGGTGATGGAGTTCACTGAAAATGCGCAAAAAAGGGGAATAAAAGTAGTCATTGCCGGTGCTGGAGGTGCTGCGCATTTGCCAGGCGTAATCGCTGCAGGAACCACACTGCCGGTAATCGGTGTTCCGGTACGTTCTTCACTCTCTTTGGACGGATGGGACAGCATATTATCCATCCTGCAAATGCCTGCCGGAATACCTGTGGCCACAGTTGCACTGGACGGAGCAAAAAATGCGGCCATCCTGGCCACCCAGATCCTGGCCCTTTCTGACCAGGGTATCCAACTTGCCCTGAACCAATTCAAAAAAGACCTCAAAACAAAAGTGGTCAAAGCGAATGAAGATCTGCGAAAAGCTGAATTCCGTTTCCGTGTTACCTGAAAATTATTTTTTACGACCGGATAGATTATTTTACAAATAGATTATACTTTTTTATAGTTTTTTTAAATAACTTGGCACAAAAAAGTCGTGTCAATGTTATTTATCCGCTTATTATTGTCTGCATTCACCCTGTTGATATGTCACTGTGGGCCGGCATCGGGCAACATGCACCCGGGGGCAAGATCTGCCGGAATGGCCCATGCCTCTGCAGCACTTTTCGATTTCTGGGCGGTCGGCCACAACCAGGCGGGCATTGCAAAATGGGAGCACCCCGCCGCCGCGATCTATGCTGAAAACCGTTTTATGCTCAAGGAAATGGCATTCGCGGCAGCGGCCATCGTTTTGCCCACCCCGAGGGGAGTTTTCGGACTGTACACCTGCTATTTTGGCAATCAACTATATGGTGAAGGCACGGCCGGCCTGGCTTATGCGCGGATGTTCGGGAAAAAACTCTCAGCAGGCCTCCGGTTGACTTACCTTTATATGACCTTCCCCGCCGGATACAAACACAAAGGGACACTTGCCGCCGAACTCGGGATTATTTACGAGCTGCTGCCCGGATTGAATATCGGGGTCCATGTATTTAATCCCGGCCGGGCCATGATCACCCGGCACCGGCACCTCAGCATCGACGAAAGGCTGACCACTGTGTTCCGCACGGGTCTTTCCTATACATTTTCAGAAAAATTATTGTTAAGCATTGAAGCAAAAAAAGACATCCGGTATGCCCCGGCGGCATGCTTTGGTGCCGAATACATGATTACAGAAAATATTTATGTACGTGCAGGCCTCAGTACCAATCCTATGCAAAACACCTTCGGTTTCGGTCTTCAAACAAAACGCCTGCAGATCAACATGGCCTCCTCGTACCATTATGTACTGGGTTATTCCCCCCAGGCCGGGCTTATTTATATCATCATGTAAGCAATTGAGTATGCGCTTAACGTGTCAGTCATTATTATTTGTGTGGGTCTCTTTTGCCGGGCCATTGATAAGTGCCCAGGATAGTCTGGAGGTTGCCCAGGAAACATTGTTTCAGCACATCGAAAGCCTTGTGGAAATGGAATCAGAAGGTATGGATGCCGCATCCCTGGCCGAACTGCTGGAATCCCTGTCGGCGCATCCGGTCAACCTGAACACCGCCTCTGCCTGCGAACTGCGGCAACTGTTCATGCTCAGTGAACTACAGATCAGGCATTTGCTCGATCACATCAGTGAACACGGCGAACTGATCAGCCTCTATGAGCTGCAGTCGGTAAAAGGCTTCGATATGACAAGCATCCGGCAGATTTTGCCCTTTGTAACCCTCTCCACATCGCATCAGCGCAGGCATTTCAGCCTGTTCAACATGTTCAGGGACGGGGAACATGTATTGTTTCTCCGCGGCCAGAGCCTCCTGGAGGAACAGAAAGGGTTTTCCCCGATTGAAGAAGAAGCGCTTGCCTCAAATCCAAACGCCCGCTACCTTGGAAGCCCTTACCGATTATATTCGCGATATCGTTTCACCTATTATCAGAATGTCAGTTTCGGACTGACCGCTGAAAAAGATCCAGGTGAGGAGTTTTTCAGGGGAACGCAACCCCAGGGATTTGACTATTACTCGGCACACCTGCATTTGCGTGACATGGGCCGGGTGAAATCTTTTTCGGCAGGCGACTACCAGGTTCAGTTCGGACAGGGCCTGACCATCTGGTCCGGTATGGGATTTGGGAAAAGCAGCGAAGCCATCGGGATTAAAAAAAACGGGATGGGCCTGCGGCAATACACCTCAGTCGATGAAAATAATTTTTTTCGGGGCGTGGGGGCCACCATACACCTGGGTCCGTTTGAACTTACGGCATTTCTTTCATCAAAACGGCGAGACGGCAATGTCACTGAAAATGATGCCGGCGAACACGGAAAACCTGTAATCACCAGCCTTCAGCAAACGGGCCTGCATCGCACCCCGCGTGAGTTGGAGGGGAAACATGCTGTTCGCGAAAATATTGCCGGTGGGAACCTGACCTTCAGAAATCAACATCTCAGCCTGGGGCTTACTGCATATCATTGGCACCTTGATGCGGTGTTCCGCCGGAACCTTTCATTTTACAACCAGTTTGACTTCAGCAACAACAAGTATCTGGGCATCGGGATAGACTACAGTTACCTGACACGAAACATGAATGTTTTCGGAGAAGCAGCCATTGGGGACAATGGCCATACAGCCTTTTTGAACGGCATCATGATCAGCCTGCACCGCAATGTATCCATGTCGGTACTTCACCGGCACTACGCACGGGGATACCACTCTCCGCTGGCCGGAGCCTTCGGTGAAAACACCAGGCCATCGAACGAACATGGCATGTATGTTGGTGCATCCGTGCGGCTTTCTCCAACAGTCAGACTGAATGCTTTCGCTGATCATTTCCGTTTTCCCTGGATGAAATTTCGTACCTACGCCCCCTCACAGGGGAGCGATTACATGATACATGTTCATTATCAGCCCGCAAGAGACATGGAATTCATTGCGCGTTTCCGCAGGAAAAACAAACCCCTGAACACACATGAATCGGCCATGATCCGCTACCTTGAACCGGTTATCCGGACCCAGATCCGGTTGCATGCGGCCTATCCTGTGTCTGCCTCGTTCTCCCTGAGGAACCGGTTGGAAATAATTCGCCACCTACATGGCGGGGAAAAGCAAAAAGGGTTCATGATCTATCAGGACATCCTGTACCGCAACCTGAACAGCCCGCTGGCCATTACTTTGCGATACGCCCTGTTCGACACCGATGGCTTTGATTCCAGGGTTTACGCTTACGAACACGATGTCCTGTATGCCTTTTCATTCCCTTTTTATTCCGACAAAGGGATCAAGGCATACCTGCTGGTCAGATACCGTATCCACCGGCAGGTTGACCTGTATATGCGGCTGGCACAAACAATTTATACCAACAGGGACAGTTCAGGCAGCGGCCTTGATCTGATCGAAGGAAATACCAGAACCGAGGTCAAGGCACAGCTCAGGTACCGCTTTTAGTTGCATTTTTTTAAAAAACATTTACCTTTGCCCGCGTCAGTAATTAGTGTTCACTGCAAAACTGTCGGTTATGATATTCCTTTGGGTTGTTATTGGTTACCTTTTATTATTGATGGGTATTTCCGTCTACAAAAGCTTCATGGTGAAAAACCAGGAAGATTTCATGGTGGCCGGCCGTTCTGTTTCTACGGCCCGCCTTGTGGGCACCCTGCTTTGCACATGGATGGGCTCCGGTAGCTTGCTGGCGGGGGCCGGCCTGGCTGCCAATGTCGGATTTTCTGAACTCTGGATGGCGGCAGGCGCATGGGTTGGCATCATCATTGTCTTTTTCCTGGCGGCGCGTGTGCGGCGCATTGCCGAATATACCGTTCCGGACATCCTGGAGCTACGATACAACAAGTGGGCTCGCATCCTGGGTACCATTGTCATCGTGATTGCCTACACAACCATTGTGGGATACCAGTTCAGGGCAGGCGGCTTTGTACTTGACCTTGTGGCCGGGATCCCTGAGTGGCAAGGTGTGTTGCTAACCGCGGCCTTCATCATCACCTTTACCGCTTTCGCCGGCATGATGTCCATCGTATCGGTCGACATCATCAACGGGGCGGTAATCACTGTAGCCATGCTTATTGCCGCACCCCTGGTCTTTATAAACATCGGCGGCGCCGAACACCTGACCGCCACACTTGACCCTTCCCATTTTAAAGTGTTCGGAGACAAGAATTTTTTCTGGGCCATGGGGATCTTTCTGCCCACTTTTTTCCTGTTGCTCGGGGAATCGAATATGTACCAAAAGTTTTTCTCCGCAAAAAATGAAAAGTCGGCCAAAAAAGCGGTACTTTTCTGGGTGTCCGGCACCATTGTGGTGGAAACGGCCCTGGCTTCACTGGCCATATTTGCCTTCAGCCATTTTAATGTAATGGAAAAATTGAGCTCCAGTGATCTATACCTGGCTGTGGAAAATGCCGAAAGGATCATTTTGCACACGGCACGATACAGCACCGAAGTGGGCCTGCCGGTTTGGGGGGGGCTGCTGTTGCTGGCTGCATCTGTGGCCATCATCACCTCCACGGGGAACAGCTTTTTGCTCACCCCTTCCACCAACCTGACCCGCGACGTGTATCAGCGCTTTATCAACAAGTCGGCTGACCCAAAAATGATCGTGGTGTTTCAGCGTATCATGGTGGTTTTGCTCGGGTTGCTGGCCTATTTGATACTCACACAGTTTGAGACCATACTGGCCATGGCCCTGACCGCATACACCATGGTGGGCGCCGGGCTCACCCCGGCCTTGCTGGCGGCATTTCTCTGGAAAAGAGTCACTGTGGCCGGTGGGGTGGCCTCGATTGCAACCGGCATGGGTGTCACCCTCCTGATCACCATTGCCAATTCCATACTGTCTAACTTTTACGGAACCCAGTTGCTGAATGAGCAATACATCATTTTGCCTGCCGCCTCGGCATCCATCCTTACGCTTATTGTTGTGTCGCTGGCCACACAACGCGATCCGGAGAGCAAATGGGGACGTTTCTATACCAAAGACGCTTCGCTGGCCCAGGCCATGGAAGAAGTGAAAAAAGACGCAATTACAGAAGAACCGGAGGATTAAGAAAGGTTTTCACCGGCATCAAACTACCATCCCGGGAGGAAATTCAACCCCCAGACCCCTTCCTGTATGCCCCGGGTATGGAAAGGAAATGCCAGGTAAGGTTCCAGTATGAGGGCCCCGAACAGATTTATGCGCAATGAAGCGCCCGTACTGAACAGCGGGTAACGATAGCCAGGGTCTGTACCTTTGGACCGGTCAAGGGTGATGTGTGTATCGTCGGTCCAGGCCACACCCACATCCAAAAACAATGACAGTTCGGTAAAGAAGAATCCGCTGGAAATCATGGCAAGCTGTTCCGGGCCGGTAAACGGCAAACGCAATTCCAGCCCACCAAGAAGCACACGGCTGCCAAGCAATTGTTCAAAAGTGAATGCATCGTCAAAAGTAGATTCGATCTGCCGGAGCGAAGAGTAGTCATACCCCCTTATAAACCCCGGGTAACCAAGAAAAAGGGGATAAAAAAGGGTGTTGTCCGCATCTTTGCCATAACGTCCGTAGTGGATCCCGCGCACGGCAAAAGTAAATGGCCGAAGCCTCATGTAGTGCCGGTAGTCAGCCACCATGTTGTACATATTCAGCCGGCCAAACATACGCTCAGCACTTAGACGGTAACGGTAACCGGCCATCGGCGAAGCCATGCCGAAAAATGAATTGTCCCCCACATACGCCATATTTACCCGTTGCAGGTTAAACCCGTCAGGTGCATCCAACCGCTCCCTGTATGGCAGACCAATCGATTCATCAGGCGGAATCGGTATTCCCTGGTAAAAATAGTTGTTGAACGCATCCTGGCGAAAATAATACCAGGCAAGGGTCCCGCCCGCTTCAATCCTGCGGGTGGTTGAAATGGGATAATAGGCAAAGGCGGAGATCTGGTCTTCGAAAGTGCGCTGCATGATCAATTGCAGGTTGTATACCCCTTCAAAGTCAGGCTCATCAATAAAACGCAACACGGAGAAAGCATAGGGGATGTGTGAAACAATCCCACCCCAGTTGATGCGGCTCTTTTGGTTCAGATACCCCACCATCCCGCCGAAATCGTATATCTCGCCATTGATTGCCAATGTGGTAAACAACTGGTTGTCTCCGGTAATGTCGCTGAACATCATGCTGACCCCGCCGGACATCCCTGTACCGTAACGGCTGGTACTCATACCAACGCCCGAGTTGCCGATAAAGGTAAGTCCGAAACGTCCGTCATAAGGCTTTTCTTCAAATGCATCGGGGGGCAGGATGGGCTCCCTGGGCTCCACTTTCAGGCTGGCATCCACGATGGCGGGTGCAGGCCGGTCAAACGGGGGCAGGGTGGCCGCCTGCACATCTATTTCCATGGGGTCTGCCGGAACAGGGTCAAATTCATCCGGACCCGCACGGTAAATGGAATATCCACCTTTGACGTAATGGCTGTAAACTATTTCACCAGTTTCACGTGCCAGACTGAAAGCAGGGGTCATGTGGGTAATGCCGCTGATCCCGGTAAAGTAATCGGTAAGCCTGAACAGGTCCCCGCTTTCCAGTTCATAAAGATAAAGATTCCGGAAACCATCCCGGTTGCTGAGAAAATACATGGCGGAGTTGTCGGCAGAAAAGACAGGGTTCACATTCTCCGCCCCGGGAAACAGGTCCAGCACGGCAATGGGATTGTCCGCATGTGCAAGATCCATCATCCCTATGTTCATGTTCAGGTTGATCTGATCACCGCCCTGGGAAGACTGGGGCCTGTCGGTGGCAAAAGTGAGCCAACGGCCATCATGCGAAAATGAAGCGTGTATGTAGGAATACCTGTCGTTGGTAAGTCGCAACACCTCTTTTGTTTCTATATCAAATCGGAAAAGATCGCCACGTCCATCCACCAGGCCGTTGAACACCAGATAACGGCCATCAGGAGACCACACTGGGTTGTTCAGGGAGGGCACACCGGGAACCTTCACCTCACGGGTGCGTCTCGGCCGGTTCACGTCAACAAATATCAGGTAGTTCCTGCCCTGCTTAACAGCCACATGCACAAACTGCCGTCCATCCGGCGACCAGGATCCCCTTGACTCAAAAAAGTTGTAGCCGTCGATATCACCCATGCGCGTGGCACTGGCAAGCTTTCGTTTGATATCCCCGGTTTGGGCATCGGCCAGGAACAAGTCTATGGACACCAGGTCGCGCTCAGAGAAAAAAGCCAGCATCCGGCCATCCGGACTGATGGATGGGCTGATGTTGATCCTGCCCGAATTATCAGATGAAAGCAGTCGCTTGCCAATCAGTTCATGCCGGGTGGTATCCTCCATCATCGGGCCAAAATGTTGCTCTGTGGCTGTTTTCCATAAAGTGGAAACTGTCTGGTGGCCAAGCCCTACCACCCTTTCCAGTGCCCGTTCATAGCCAAACTTTGCCGTTTCCGAAAATAAGGGGGCAATGAGTGAGTCACCCCAGGTCCTTCCGAAAAAAGCGACAAAAGCATGGCCGTAACGGTATGGATTGTACTCGTAACTGCGTGTCATATCGCGCAGGCTGGGGAAATTGTCCTGGTGTACGGCATCACGAATGATCATGGCTGTGTGGGCATCGACGCTGCCGATCGAAAAATATTCGGCCATTCCCTCAACCAGCCACAAAGGCAGGTTCCGGATCGAATTCAACGAGAGTGAGTCGTCCAAAAACATGGAGCGAAACTGAAATACGTGAACCAGCTCATGACCGATTACATGGTCGGTTTGCGCATTGGTCTCCAGTATGGGGGCCACCACCCTGTTTCTCAGTGCTTCCGTAACACCCATTGTGCCAATGCCTATGGTGCCTCCCACCGCAGTAGTCTGCTGAAAATCGGGGTGATTGGCATAAACCAAAATCGGGTTCCGTGTCTCAAAAGTATCCAGGAAAATTTTCTGATGCCTTTTGTACCACTTTTCATAGGTGTTGGCGATGTACGATGCAATGGAATCATCCTCAAAATAGTGATAAATGTCAAAATGAGGGCTTTGAAACATCTGAAAATCAAAACGCTGGTAACTTGGCCTGTTTCTCCCAAAATACTGGGCATGGCCATTTACCGGAAAAAACAGCAACATGGCCTGAACCACTGCAAGGCCAATGATCAGTTGTGTAGATCGTGTATATCTCATAATGTCAGCTCCCCAACACTTGGTTAACAAAAAACTTGCAACATGCAGGCAAGCACGTTGCCTTGCAACAGAAACATCACAAAAATTATTCCAAATACAATCATTTTGCCTTGATGTTAAACACCTGATCAAATACATTGTTTAGGCATGTCCTTAGTTTGTCAAAGATACGCAATATCAACGGTCTTTGACATAACCGGCTCCAGGCCGTTTTGAAGGCCGGGATCGGCATTGTTGTTTTTTTTTGCATTTTTGCATAAAAATTCCCCTTAATGACCCGTTTGGAGAAATATTTCACGCCTTTCAGAAACCAGATCATCGGGATTGACCAGCAATACGACAGCCCATATGGCAAGCAAAAGATCATTTATGCCGACTGGATCGCCAGCGGACGCCTGTACCGGCCAATTGAATGTGCCATAACAGAACGATTCGGTCCTTTTGTGGCAAATACCCACACCGAAGCAAGTGAAACGGGCACCATCATGACCAACGCCTACCATCTTGCCCACCGCCTGATCAAAGAGCATGTGAATGCCGGCAGGAAAGACGTGATCATCACGGCCGGTAGTGGGATGACAACGGTGATCAACAAATTCCAGCGCATGCTCGGTTTGCGGATTTCAGGCGAATCGCAGAAAAAGCCCGGCCGGGGAAATGCCGACCGCCCTGTGGTATTTATTACCCACATGGAACACCACAGCAACCACACTTCATGGTTCGAAACCATCGCCGATGTGGTACAATTGCAGCCGGGGCCCGATCTGCTGGTCGACGCCGGGCAACTGCAAAGGGAATTAAAAAAATACAAAGACCGGAAGCTCAAGATCGGCTCATTTACCGCCTGCAGCAATGTTACCGGGATCGAAACCCCGGTACATGAACTGGCCAGGATCATGCATGCCCACGATGGGGTGTGTGTTGTCGATTATGCTGCATCCGCCCCCTATGCAGACATCAATATGCATCCGGACGACCCGGCCGCAAAACTTGATGCCATCATGTTTTCCCCCCACAAATTTCTTGGCGGACCGGGCACTTCGGGTGTGCTTATTTTCGATTCCTCCTTTTACAAAAGCGAGGTGCCCGACAACCCGGGTGGCGGCACTGTCGACTGGACCAATCCCTGGGGAGGGTACAAATACATCGACGACATTGAACTGCGCGAAGACGGGGGCACCCCGGGTTTTCTGCAAGCCATTCGCACCGCCCTCTGCATTGATCTGAAAAACCGGATGGGCACGAAAAATATCCGGCAACGGGAAGATGAAATGATGGAAATTTTGTTTGCCGGCATCCGGAGCATCCCCAACACGCACATCCTGGCAGACAATATGGAAGATCGCCTCGGTGTGCTGTCCTTTTATTTTGATCACATTCATTACAACCTGGTGGTAAAGCTGCTGAGCGACAAATTCGGCATCCAGGTCCGGGGCGGGTGCGCATGCGCCGGCACCTACGGCCATTTTCTGTTGAACGTGGATTACGAATTATCGAAGCAGATTACCGAAAAGATCAATACCGGCGACCTCTCAGACAAACCCGGATGGATACGCATATCCCTGCATCCCACCATGACTGACCGGGAAGTGCACGCCATTGTGCATGCATTGAGAGAAATTCACAGAAACCACAAAAAATGGGAAAAGGATTACAATTACCTACGGAAAAGAAATGAATATGTCCACAAAAATACACCGGCAGATCCCGTGGAAAAAGTAAAAGACTGGTTTATCCTGCCTGACACTGCCGGCAACCTCCAGAACGAATCAGGCATTGAATAAACGCTGCAGTTTTTTTACCTGGGCATCCCACAAACGCTGACTAAAATCAAGGTCAGCCTCCTCGGCGTAATCCGTAATGATCAGGGCCAATTCTGAAGAAACCGGTTCATTCTGGATTTGCATTTCAAAATAATGCTCCTCCTCTGAATCATCCAGCCAGAGAAATTGCACAAATTCATTCTCCTTGAATTTCACCAGCTGCGCTGTCTGTTCAGAACCTTCCCACTTAAACTCATAGATATCTTCCTCGGTATTGACCATATCGGCAAACCAGCGGGATAAGCCTTCGGGGGTGGATATGGCGGTGTATAACAACTTGGGGGTTGTTTTAAATCCGTACTCGAGGGTGAATTTTTTCAGGATGTTCATGACCTGGCCATTTAATCCGTTCTCTGCAATATACAAAAAAATAATATAGATTATCTTTGCGCAACAAAATTCCCATGAAAACCCTTCAAAACAGCAAGCTGTACATTTATACCCTGATAAGCCTTGCGGTATTTTTCTGGGGGGTATCCTACGTGTGGACCAAGATGGCCTTTACCTTTTACCAGCCCATAACCGTGATGCTGATCCGGCTTACGATCTCCTCGTTGTTGCTGGCGGGCATTGTCCGGGTGAAAAAATTGGGTGAGCGGATAGACCGCCGTGATTACAAGGCATTTATCATCCTTTCGGTGTTTTCGCCGTTTTTTTATTTCATCGGAGAAAATTTCGGCGTATACCATGTGTCTCCCACGGTGGCGGCGGTGATCATTGCCACCATCCCGGTATTTTCGCCTATTTTAGGTTATGTGGCATTCAGAGAGCGGGTCACGGCGGTCAATGTCCTGGGTTTCATCATCTCCTTTTTGGGAATACTCGTCATGGTACTCGACACCAGCTTGCAGCTCACTGCCTCCCCCATAGGGATATTCTGGCTGTTTTTTGCCGTATTTTCTGCCCTGGTCAATGTAGTATTTTTAAAAAAACTGGCAATTAAATATTCCTCCTTCACAATCATCAGGGTACAAAACTTTTTGGGGGCCTTGTTTTTCCTGCCGGTATTTGTGGTGATGGACCTGGGTGAATTCGTACACATCCGGCCCTCATGGGAAGCGGTTGGGGCGTTGTTTGCCCTGGCTGTTTTTGGCTCCACCCTGGCATTCATGTTCTATACGTCAGGGGTACGTGCCATCGGGATTGCCCGGACCGCCATTTTTACAAACCTCATTCCGGTAGTAGCGGCCATTACTTCCTATCTCTTTCTGAAAGAAATCATCGACGCAAGCCGTATCATCGGCATGCTGATCGTAATCACCGGCCTGTTGATGACACAGATCAGCAACATCCGCAAACGACGCAGGGAAAAATAAAGAAAAACCGCTTGTGGTTTTAAATAGTTTTATAATTTTGCACCACCTTATCGGGCGGGGTAGCTCAGGTGGTTAGAGCGTCGGATTCATAACCCGAAGGTCACGGGTTCAACTCCCGTCCCCGCTACAAATTACAAACAATCGACACGACAGTGCCCCCGCTGTCATCGATCACCACAATGGTCAGGGTCCCGGATTTCCCCCTGGCCATTTCGTTTAAGCTGGTCCGGGCATACAACAACCCCAGTTCACCATACCCGCAATTGGTACACTGATACTGGTAAATTCCACGCTGCATATCCACATAACCATAGGTAGAGTCAAACAATGGATTCTGACTGGCACCCATGAACAATTGCACACGGTATCCATTTTCGCCGGCATCGATATTTACCTGGATATTGCTTGCGGTTTGATTGACTGCCCTGCCCTGTTCATAAGAAAAATTGGCAAAGGTATTGGTAAACCGGTGCGACTGACACGCAGCGTCAAGGCATATCAACAAAAATACAAGCAATGTCAGTAAGGTTTTCATACCAGCCGTTATATCTATAACCCGGCAAAACTATAAAAATTATCTGCTATAACGATTTTGTTCAGGTTTTTTATATGCTGTTTGATCGGGGGGCTTTGTTATTTTTGTAGTTGATTTGAACCATGATTCCAATGGGACATATGATCTATCCGGCAAATTTTGAGGAGAAAACCGGTTTTGACAAGATCCGGGAGATGCTCCTGGAGCGTTGTTACAGCCCACTGGGAGAGCGTGAAGTACGTAACATCGAATGCAGTTCCAGCCTGGAACATATCCGGTGCCTGCTAAACCGGACAGAAGAATTCCGGCAGATCCTGCTTGCAGGAAAGCATTTCCCGGGGGCCAACTATTACGATCCGGCAGAGGTGTTTAAACAATTGCGGCCGGCAGACACTTTTGCCGAACCGGAAACCCTCCTGGAATTAAAATGGTCGCTGGAAACCATTCTCAACATCATCAATTTTCTTGCCCGTGCCAGCGAAGATGGAAAACCGGAATATCCCTGGTTGGCCGAACTTACCATGAGTTTAAAGGTGGACAAAGACCTGCCGGCGCAAATTGAAGCGCTCATCGACGATCAGGCCATTGTCCGCAGCAATGCCTCCCAAAGCCTCGCAAAGATCCGGAAAGAACAGGATGAACTTGAAAAACAGGCCCTCCGGCGCATCAACAGCATACTCAATGAAGGCAAAACACAGGGATGGATAAAGAAAGACGCGGAGCTGGCCCTGCGCAATGGCCGGCAGGTAATTCCAGTGGTCGTGGCTTTTAAACGCAAAGTGCGTGGTTTTATCCACGACCATTCCGCCACGGGTCAAACGGCATTTCTTGAGCCCGAAGAGGTTTTTGAACTCAACAACCGCATTCGGGAGCTTGCCATGGAGGAGCGCCAGGAGATCATCCGCCTGCTTAAAGCTTTTGCCAACGTGTTGCGGCCCATGATTCCTGAACTGCAACAGGCCTATGATATGCTGGGGCACATGGATGCCATACGCGCCAAGGCAAGCCTTGCACTGGACATGGGTGCCACCAAACCCCAGGTAAAAGATCAGGCCCGTTTAAAATGGGTAAATGCCAGACACCCGCTCCTGTATCTTGCTTACAAAAAGCAAAACAAACATGTGGAACCGCTTACCATTGAACTCAACGAAGAAGACCGTATCCTTGTCATTTCGGGTCCGAATGCCGGGGGCAAGTCCGTATGCCTGAAAACTTGCGGGTTACTTCAATATATGCTGCAGTGCGGTTTGCTGGTTCCCATGGACAATTATTCCGAAGCCGGGGTGTTCCGGCATTTGTTCATCGACATCGGGGATGAGCAATCGCTCGAAAATGACCTGAGCACATACAGTTCGCATCTGCTCAACATGAAGCATCTTTTGACGCATGCAAACCAGGAGACCCTTTTTCTGATCGATGAGTTCGGGGCCGGGACAGAACCCCGGATCGGGGGCGCTATTGCACAAGCCATCATGGAAGAGTTGAACGCAAAAAAAGCAATGGGCGTGGTAACCACCCATTATACCAAACTAAAGCTTATGGCGGGAAAGCGCCCGGGCATGTTCAACGGGTCAATGCTTTTCGACAGCCAGCAGATGAAGCCACTCTACAGGCTAAAGACAGGCATTCCCGGCAGCAGTTTTGCCTTTGAGATTGCCAGGTCGATCGGGTTGCCGGAAGTGCTGTTGGAAAAAGCAGGCAGTCTTTCCGGAGACCGGGACCTGGATTTCGACATACAGCTGCAGGACCTGGAAGCAAAAAAAACAGCCCTGGAAGCCAGGGAAAAACAATTGCGCCATGCCGATGACTTTCTTTCTGAGATGATCGATAAGTATGAAGGCTTGCGTGACCAGCTCCAGGACCGGAAAAATGAGATCCTCCTGGAAGCCCGCAGGGAGGCAAAACAAATTCTGTCGGGAGCCAACCGGATGATAGAAAAAACCATCCGCACAATCAAGGAAGCCCAGGCCGGAAAAGAACCAACCCAAAAGGCCCGGCAGCAACTGAAAGATTTTACCCGTGAGCAGGAAGAGGAGCTTGCCGACATGCCGCCACCGTCTTCATCCGCAAAGAAAGCGCCGAAAAAACAGGCAAAGTCGCAGGACAAGCTGGATCCAACCCCCATCCGTGTGGGCGATATGGTAAAGGTTAAAGGGCAGGATACCCCTGGTGAGGTGGCCGAAATAACGGCTAAAAAGGCCCTGGTGATATTCGGCAGCATCCGGCTTCGCATCGGCATGAACGAACTGGTTAAACTCAAAAGGTCAAGTGTGGTGATCAGGGCAGGCAGAAAACCTGGAGGAGCCTCCTCATTCGACATCAATGCCCGGGCAGCCGCTTTCAAACCAGAAATCGATTTGCGTGGAGCAAAAGTGGATCAGGCACTTCATCAGTTGCAGGCACACATCGATGACGCATATTTGCTGGGCGTACCGCAAATCAGAATACTGCACGGAAAGGGTGATGGGATATTGCGTCCGGCCATTCGCAATTTTCTCCAAAACATCCCCCATGTGCACCGGTACAGGGACGAACATCCCGACCGGGGGGGCGCCGGAATTACCATTGTGGACTTCTCGGCATAAGTGGCCCGGTCCGCACAGGTTCATAAAAAAGTGTTTACTTTTCCTGGTCGAAGAGTTTCAACTGGTTTTTGGTAACATAGGACGGCGGGTGGGGCTCATCACGGTAACGGGCCACATGATTATTGACCAGCGACTTCATAAAACGAACCGGGGTCAGGTTGTTTAATTTACAATAACGTTCAAGGGCTTTTTTTTGTCCGACGGTTAATTTGAACCCGACCTTTTTGTATTGAATGCCCTTTTTTTTACGTTTTGACCGGTACCTTGTCCCCGCAGGTTTTTTGTTAGCCATGGCTTAGTCGCTTTTGTGTTCTCTGATCAAAAAAACATACACGGGGAAGTGGTCGCTGTATCCGCCCAGGTAAACACCGCCGCCAAAAGTCCTGAAAGGATAGCCCTGAAACCTGCCCGAGGGTTGCCTTAAAAAGGGACGGTTGAACACTTCTGCCCGCAAATATGTAAAATTACTGTAGTCGTCATTCAACAGAGAAGGGGTCAGCAGGATCTGGTCGAACAAACTCCAGGCATCGCGCCAGGCATTGGTACCAATGCCCCGCTTGTAAAACGATTCATATGGGTTGAACAGTTCATCATCCCTGATCTCCTCTTTGGTGCCCCGTGAACGCAGGTGCTTGCGTATGCTGATATCCGTCGGGTTATCGTTGAAGTCGCCCATCATGAAAACTTTTGCACCGGGTTCAGCTTCCTGTATGGAATCGATGATGTGGCGTGCAATATCCGCTTTGGCAATCCGCAAAGGCCTGCTGCGTGCTTCTCCGCCAACCCTGCTTGGCCAGTGGGCCACGATAAAATGCATCCGCTCACCCAACACATTACCGGTTAGCAACAACTGGTCGCGGGTGAAAAAATCAGGACGGTCTTCAATCACCGTGGGATAGGCTTTGTGGCTGATGTATTCAAAATAGGTGGGGTGATAAAGAAAAGCC
>SL_3KL_010_SEDDRAFT_10002156_pt1 | contig 17989 bp, 17 predicted proteins | sample SodLakKL_010_SED_2_FD_10381 | JGI IMG/M metagenome (IMG submission 10381) | reverse complement strand
GCCGACACGGTTACGGCCGCCCTCCGGGACCGGGGTGTAGGGGTCCGTCCCTTCCCAGCCCTTCCGGGCCTGGGAGACGCCATTCGGGTCAGCATCGGACCGGCCCACGAAATGAACGCATTCCTCAACGCTCTCGACGAACTACTGATATGAACCAGCCAGCCAAGATCCACGTGGCCCTCCTGGACTACGGGGCCGGCAACATTCACTCTTTGGCCAAGGGGCTGGAAGCCGGCGGCGCCCGGGTCACCGTGACCCCGGATTGGGACCAGGCCTTGGCCCTGGACGCCCTGGTCCTCCCTGGAGTCGGGTCATTTGGAGCGGCCGTGAAGGCCCTGGAAGGCGAGGAGGATCGGGTCCGAGCCGCGCTGGAGGATGGATATCCATGCCTCGGCATCTGTCTGGGCATGCAACTCCTCCTTTCGGAGAGCGAAGAGGGAGCTGGAAAGGGGATCGGGCTCATCCCCGGCCAGGTGCGACGTCTCCGGACCCGAACAGTACCGCAGATGGGCTGGAACGACGTGACACCCAGTGATTCCCGCCCGGACCCCCTCTTCACCGACCTTCCCGGCCCGACCGTCTATTACGCCAATTCCTTCGTCTGCGAGCCCGAGTCCGATGAGGTGGTCATCGGGACCTCCGAGTACGACGGAGACACCTTTGCCGCTGCACTCCGCCTGGGTCGAACCTGGGGGGTCCAGTTCCACCCCGAGAAGAGTTCGGTCCAGGGCCTACGGCTCCTCCGGAACTTCCTCCAGGAGGTGGCAGAATGACCAGCTCTGCAGGCAAGGCCCCGGGCGACAACAGCAAGAACGATCCACACACCACCGGGCCGCGCCCCCCCTTCCAGGCCATCCCTGCAGTGGACCTGAAAGGGGGACGTTGCGTTCAGCTGGTGGGGGGGCGGCCGGAAGAGGAAAAGGTCTCTCTCCCTGACCCGGTGGCCGTGGCCCGGGGCTGGTGGGAGACTGGCTTCCGAACGCTTCACGTAGTGGATCTGGACGCCGCCCTGGGCACCGGTGACAACCGGAAGCTGGTCGAGATCATGGTGCAGGAGCTCTCCTTCACAGTCCAGGTAGGGGGAGGAATCCGCAGCCAGAAGAAAGCCCAGGAGATTCTGGGGCTGGGCGTCGAACGGATCATCGTCGGCACCCGAGCCGTGGAGGACCCGGTATGGCTGGGCCGCCTGTCCCATGCCCACCCGGGGAGAGTCGCGGTGGCTGCAGACATCCGGGACGGAATGGTCCTGAGCAAGGGGTGGACGGAGGAGTCGGGCCGCAAGATCGAAGATTTCCTGAGGTCCATGGAAGAACTTCCCCTTGCCGGGGTTCTCTGCACCGACGTGAGCCGAGAAGGAAAGGTCCAGGGGATGGACCGGCCTGGAGTCCGAAGAACTCTCCAGGCTTCCGTTCACCCCGTCTGGATCTCCGGTGGTGTGAGCAGCATGGCAGACCTCCGTTTCCTGGACGAAGAAGGAGCAGCAGGGGCAGTGCTTGGCATGGCTCTCTACACAGGAGCCCTGAACGCGAATCAGGTAGCGAAGGAGTTCGTAACATGAGTCGAGTCCGCCGTGAAACGGGTGAAACAACCATCACCCTGGACGTTCGACGGGAGGGGGACACCATTCAGGTAGACACCGGCGACCCCTTTCTGGATCACATGCTCACCACCCTGGCACGCTACGCCGGGCTGAGCCTGGAGGTAGATGCATCCGGAGACCTTCGGCACCACCTGGTAGAGGATGTGGCCATCAGCCTGGGGCTCGCGCTTGTGGGGGAGATCCCCGCGCAGGCCCAACGGTACGGGTCAGCCCTGGTCCCCATGGACGAGGCCCTGGTCCAGGCCGCCGTGGATGTAGGTGGCCGCCCGTACTACGTGGGCCCCCTTCCCTCCAACCTGTACGAGCACTTCCTGGAGTCCATGGCTCTGAACATGCGGGCCACTCTCCATGTCCGGGTGATTCGGGGCAAGGACCGGCACCACATGGTAGAGGCAGCTTTCAAGGCCACCGGCCTGGCACTGCGGCAAGCTCTCACCAGGGGGGAGCAGGTATTCAGCACCAAGGGCTCGGTGACGCTGGAGCTGGACGTGGACCGGGGGGAGGACTGACCATGCTTCGTCCCCGCATCATCGTCTGCCTGGACGTGAAGGATGGCCGGGTAGTGAAAGGAACCAATTTCGTCGGGCTTCGTGACGTGGGGGATCCGGTAGAGTTGGCTCAGCGGTACGAAGCCGAGGGAGCCGACGAGATCGTCTACCTGGATATCTCAGCCTCCCATGAAGGCCGAGGGACCCTCCTGGAGTTGGTCCAGCGGACGGCTCAGGTCCTCTTCATTCCCCTGACGGTCGGGGGGGGAGTCCGGACCGAAACCGACATGAACGCCCTGCTCAGAGCCGGCGCTGACAAGGTCAGTGTGAATTCAGGGGCCGTCAGGGATCCACAACTCCTCACCCGGGGAGCCGAGCTCTTTGGAAGTCAGTGCGTCGTGGCGTCCATCGATGCCGCATGGAGTGAGGAGGGGTCAGACGGTCCAGGATGGTACCACCACACCCATGGGGGTCGAAAACGCACGGATCTGGAGGCAGTGTCCTGGGCCCGGGAGTGCGCCGCACTGGGCGCTGGTGAGATTCTCCTGACCTCCATGGATCGGGACGGGGTTCGGACCGGTTACGACCTGAAACTGACAGCGGCGGTGGCTGAAGCCGTGAACGTCCCGGTCATCGCCTCGGGAGGGGCTGGAGAGGCCGCCCATCTCCGGGACGGGTTCACTCAGGGCCATGCCGACGCCGTCCTGCTCGCAGGCATCCTTCATGACGGGTTGACCACCGTGGGAGAGCTGAAGAAAGCCCTGTCAGCGTGGGGCATACCGGTCCGGGACACGTCCATCGCAAACGGCCCACCGACTCCCTCCACCTCGGAAGCTCCATGACCCTCACCGATCGAACGCTCCAGACCACCGCTGACCTGAATGGCCTCTGCTTCGACGACAAGGGCCTGATTCCAGTGGTCGCCCAGGACGCCTCCGACCATCAGGTGCTCATGGTGGCCTGGGCCAACAAGGAATCCCTGGGCCTCACTCTGGAGACGGGGTTCATGCACTACTGGTCCCGGTCCAGGAACTCCCTCTGGAAGAAAGGGGAGACATCCGGGAACACTCAACGCGTCCAGTCCCTGCACGCCGACTGTGACGCCGACACGATCCTGGCCCGAGTAGAAATGAAGGGGCCGGCATGCCACACCGGCGAACGAACCTGTTTCGGAGAAGATTCCGGACCGATATCAGTCCATGCAGGCTCTGAAGCTGCGGCCAGCCATGGACCTCAAGAGGTCCTCTCCATCCTCTGGAAGACCCTGGAAGCCAGGCAGCGGGATCGACCCGAGGGGTCGTACACGACCCGCCTCCTCTCCGACGAGAACCTTCGGCTCAAGAAGCTGGGCGAGGAGTTGGTGGAGGTGGTCACAGCCATCACCCGAGGGCACGACTCGGTCCCCGACGAAGCTGCAGACCTGGTCTACCATCTCATGGTGGCTCTTCTGAGCAGCGGCCACAGCTGGGCCGACGTGGAGGAGCGCCTCAGGGACCGAATGGGATGAGGTAGCACCCAGGCATCGAGGGGCTGGGGACACCCCTTTCACAGATCCTCCCCACCAGGCCCCCCTTCCACCTGTGCCGGATGGAGACACCCCAGAATTGTCTCAGCCCTCCCCGGCTCTCCAGGCGTCATATCGCTGTCGCAGGGTAATGACGGGGTTGGCATTCTCGTGGGCCTCGATGTTCTCATCGGTCACGTCGATCATGAGGGACCAGTCCCCCTGGCTGTGACCGGGTCCGGCCCGATCCCCGGGCTCAGCCACCAGGAGATAGGCCACATGGGAAGTTCGCCCATTGCACTGGACCTCCGGAAGGGGCTCGGTCTCGCAGGTACAGCGCCGATCTCCTCCGACTGCATCCGCCGCCTCCATGGCCGCCATGACTCGGTCCGCCATGGTCCCGTCGGATTCCCTCTTGAAGGCATCCACCGCCTCCTCCACCACTTCATCGGAGGCCAGGATATTCCCCTGTACCGAGAAGTGGATTCCAGCTTCCGGGACCTGGCCGCTCAGGGCCAGGGACGCCTCCAGGTTCTCACTGCCCGAAAAACCGGCCCACCGTCCCTCCAGGTCCAGAATCGCGAATTGCCTCCGCTCAATGTCCGGATCCTCCTTGAGCAGTTCCAGAATCTCTTCCGGGTGGGTCCCCGCCTTCAGCCCCCGCTGGATCAGATTCTGGTTCTCCCTGGATCGATCCACCCCGGCCTGAGCAGCCGCCACCCCCACCCCTGGCACCACGATGGCCTGAATATCCATCAAGCCTCCGGCAGGAAAGCCGCGAAGCGCTCCCTGGGTCACGCAGGTGGCCGATGCGATGATCACCTGTCCCGAGGATCGGTCCACGGCGATGACGGACCAGGTGGCCTCCGCTTGAGCAGGGATCCCTGTCAGGAGGGCCGCAACGACTGAGGACAGAAGAAAGGAGCGCAGGAAGCTCATGGTTCATCTCCGATGAGTGAGCAGTCAACCTGAAATCTGAGGCAGCAGGGCTGGGCACGAAAGGAGCCTGTAGACCGGAACCGGAGGCCGAATCGGGGTAGCAGTCCTCCATGCCACCTGCACCAACCGGTCCCATCCAGGAAGAAGAGGCCCTCGGAAAGGCCTATGACGCCCAGCTCATGCGGCGTCTCCTCAGGTACCTGGCCCCCTACCGTTGGAAGGTGGTCCTGGCCGTCTTCCTCCTGGTTTCGGCTGCCGGCCTCCAGATCGTAGGGCCGTGGCTCGTCCAGATGGCCCTGGACGACGCCATTCCTGCCGGCGATGGAGAACTCCTGGCCACCCTGGCCATTGCCTACCTGGTTGCCACCCTGGCCACCTTCGGCTTCCAGTATGCCCAGGCGTTGGTGACGACGTGGCTGGGGCAGCAGGTCATGTACGACCTCCGCACCGAGATCTTCGAGAGGCTGCAGGCCCTGGACCTCCAGTTCTACGACCGGAATCCGGTGGGTCGCCTGATGACCCGGACCACCTCCGACGTCGAGACGCTGAACGACCTGTTCAGTTCCGGGGTCGTGGCGATTTTCGGAGATCTCTTCACCCTCATCTTCATCATCTCGGCCATGCTCCTCATGGACTGGCAGCTGGCCCTGGTGACTTTTGCCGTCCTTCCCTTGGTGGTCTGGGCCGCTTTTCTCTTCCGAAGCCGGATCCGACATGCTTATCGGGACATTCGGGTACGCCTGGCCCGGATCAACGCATTCCTCCACGAACGGATCACCGGAATGCAGGTGGTCCAACTCTTCAACCGGGAATCGGCTGACGCCGAGCGCCTGGACGAGGTGAATCAGGACTACCTGAAGGCCCACCTCCGCTCCATCACCTATTACGCCCTCTTCTTCCCTGTGGTGGAGCTCTTCACCGCCATCGCCCTGGCGCTCATCATCTGGTACGGTGGTTGGGCCATCATCCAGGACAATACATCGGTAGGGGTGGTGACGGCCTTCCTACTCTATGCTCGCCGGTTCTTCCGGCCCATTCAGGACCTCTCGGAAAAATACAACGTTCTTCAGGCCGCCATGGCCTCTTCCGAACGGATCTTCAGACTGGTGGACCGGGAGCCGGCCATCCAGGACCCGGAGGATCCTCGCGCCCTCCCCGAGCCGGTTCGGGGAGAGATCGAGTTCCGTGACGTCTGGTTCGCCTACCAGAACCTGGAGAACGGGGAGCCGGACTGGGTCTTGAAGGGAGTAAGCTTCCGGGCCCGGACTGGTGAAAAAATTGCCCTGGTGGGCCACACCGGCGCGGGCAAGACCACCATCATCAACCTCCTCATGCGCTTCTATGACCCCCAGAAGGGCGAGATCCTTCTGGACGGGATCCCCATCCGAGAGGTGAGCCAGGCCGACCTCCGAGCTAGGATCGGCCTGGTCCTCCAGGATGTCTTCCTCTTCAGCGAAGACGTCCGGTTCAATATCCGGATGGGGAACCAGGAGATCTCCGAAGAGGAGATTCGGGCAGCTGCCGCTGAGGTAGGCGCTCATACCTTCATCCAGCGCCTGGAAGCGGGCTACGGACAGCCCCTTGGTGAACGGGGAGCATCCCTGTCCGTAGGAGAACGCCAGCTCATCTCGTTTGCCCGAGCCCTGGCCTTCGATCCGGGGATCCTGGTCCTGGATGAGGCCACCAGTTCGGTGGACTCGGAGATCGAGGCCCAGATCGATGAGGCAACGGCTCGCCTCATGGAAGGCCGGACTTCCATCGTGATCGCGCACCGCCTCTCCACGGTCCAGGGCGCAGATCGGATTCTGGTCCTCCATCACGGCGAACTCAAGGAGGAGGGTTCCCATGGGGAACTCATAGCTCGGAGGGGCCTCTACGCTCGCCTTCACGAACTCCAATTCGCCTCGGAACCGGCCAGTTCATGACTCACTGCACCCGGCCGTGGGGGTGATTCAGCGGGAGTCTCCGGACGACGGCCTTCCAGGGGAACTCGAACGCCGGAGTCAGGCTCTGGCCGAGCGCGTCTACGAGGTCCTGGCCGAGCAACTGGCCTCCCCTGGCCTGGTACTCCCCTGGATTCTCGGGGCAGTTGGGGCGCCGGCGGCTCTCGTAGGGCTCCTGGTCCCTACCCGAAGGGGCGAACGGGTCGCCTCCTGGGGGTTCGGGCCACCGCAGGAGGACTCCTGGCACTCCTGGCTGCCGGTGCGCTTCGTCTCTGGGTGTCCGCGGAGGATTCCCTGGCTCCCTACGTCTTCCTCTCCTCGGGATTCGCCGAAGCCGGTGTTCGACTGGGTCGAAAGACCTACCTGGTAGACGGCGCCCCCGAGAGACAACGTCCCCTCATGGTCGCTGTGGCCAACACCGTGGTGGGAGTCATGTATGCCGCGGCCGCGCTCCTGGGATTCGTAGCCGACTCAGTGGGGGTGGAGGTGGTCTTGATCCTCCTGGGAATCATGGCCCTGATCGGCACCGTCCTGGCCGTCACCCTCCCGGAGGCCGAGAGACTCATCCCTGATTCCTCGGGAGGCTGAATCTCCTTCTGCCACCGAATCGTCATGAACCTCGGCCACCTCACTCTCCTCCCACCGGGATTCCGCCGGAACCACCCGTCCACCCAGCCGGATTGGGGGCTCTACACCGTCGGGCCAGCCCCCTGCAGGCTCGAAGGCACCCTCCGTGTACCGGCCAGACGCATTCCAGAGGATCCAGTCCTGGATTCCGACATCGTATGCAGCCAGGATCTGAGCCCGAACCTCGGGGGTGCCGTACCTGGGAGACCCCAGAGTGAAGTCCTGAAGCCACGGAATGATGGTTCCAGCCCCCTCCACCTCCCGACTCCGACGAAGGCCCCACTCCAGGGCCTCCCGGACGATTTCATAGGGGTGGGCGTTGGGCTCCTGAAAGCCGAAGCTTCCCTCCCAATAATGGGAGGGGTAGACCATGGGAAGGGCTGCGTCCACCACATCGATGAAGTCCTCCCAGACCTGGCCGATGCCTACGTCACGTCGGATGGAGGTGGCTACTCCGAACACGTCGGCGGTGAGAGGCACCTCCAGATCTGCCAGCTCCTCTCCGGTCCAGGTCAGAAAACCCCGGATGGCCTGTGAACGGGTCCGCCCCTCGGCGCCTGGGAACACGGCCGCGGCCAACTCCGAGACGGGTCGATCAGGAAAGCGAATGTAATCCCACTGAATCTCTGGGAACCCCATCTCCACAGCCTCTCGGGCCAACTCGACATGGTAGGCCCAGACTCGCTCGTCGTAGGGGTTCACCCAGACGTCTCCCCGACCATCCACCCAGGTCCCCCCCGTAGAATCCTGGATGGCCATGTCCGACCGGGCTTCAGCCAGCAGGTGATCCTTCAGGACCACGATCCGGGCGATGGGATAGATTCCCTCCGCCTCGAGACGAGTCAGAAGCCCTGGAAGATCACGGATCCGGATCTCCCGGTCGGCCCCGATCTCCCGAGCCAGCTCCACCTGGGTGGAGTAGCTCACGTATCCGGTGGCGTCCTTCACATCGATGACGAAGGTGTTGATCTCGGTCCTTCGAGCCATCTCGATGAGTTCATCCGTCCGAGCCCGGGACCCGGACAACCAGGCGTTCAGGTAGATCCCCCGGATGTGTTCAGGGCGCTGGAAGGCCGGCCTGAGCTGGCCTGAGACATCGTCATCTCCCTGGGTGGAGGAAATCTGGCCGTCACCTGCCAGTCCTTCTCCGTTCTCAAGCGGCGAAAGGGCCGATTCCGCCTCCACCTCCTCCGCTGACTCCACCTCTGCGCCCTGTGGTGGCTCTGCCTCCATCTGCTCCAATGGAACTGGAGCTTCCTCTGATCGCGGATCGACCTCGGCACACCCGGCCGCCATGAGGACCCCGAAGACGACGACGATGGAGAGGAATCCCCATCGATCCCTCCCACGGATGGTCCCGGGTCCGGCGGCCTGTCGGCTAGCGATCTGCATCATCAGTAAGCCTGCACTGAGGGATCCACCTCTTCCCGCCAACGGAGGATCCCCCCCACCAGATTGTAGACATGGGCAAAGCCTCGAGCCGACAGGAACTCAGCGGCCTGTCCGCTCCGAGCTCCGGAACGGCAGTAGATCACCAGATTCACATCCGGGTCCAGCTCGTCCACTCGATCCGGGAGCTCATCCAGGGGGATCCGGAGTTGACCCGACTCGGGCAGGTCGGCGATCTCCCGTTCGTGGGGCTGCCGTACGTCCAGGAGCACCACCGGCTGTTCCTGCTTCAACCGCTGACTCAGCTCTCGGGGAGTCATCTCGCCCGGCTCCAGTTCGGGACTGCTCCTTCCTTCTTCGGCCATCAGCTTCCTCTGATCTTGGAATGTTCGTCGTCCTCAGGCATCATCCTCATCCCGGTCCTCTGTTGCGCCCGGCCATGAAGGTAGCCAGTAAATCGGCGGACCGCCGTGCAGCGCCCACGTGCTCCCGAATATACCCCAGGGCCTCGGAACCGGCCTCCTTCCCCCGCTCAGGAGGTGTAAGCCACCTGGCCAGAGCGTCGGTCAACTCACCGGTATTGGCCACCTCAACTCCACCACCTGCAGCAAGGAGGTCAGCAGCCGCCCGGGCGTTGCTATGCCCCGGGCCGAAGGTCACCGGCAATCCAGCCGAGGCAGGCTCCAGGACCGAGTGCAGGCCATGACGGTGGAATCCTCCCCCTACATACGCCACGTTCCCCACGGTGTAGAGGTGGGCCAGCACGCCCACCCGATCCACCACCACCACCTGGGCATCTCCCATCGCTCCGGCTNCCTCAATCACCCCCAATCGCACGCATTTGAAACCGGCGTCGGACAGCGCGTCTTCCAGGCGCTCCAGGTGCCCAGGGGTCGGTTCATGGGGTGCGATGATGGCACGCACCTCCGGAAGCGAGCCNGCGAGCCGGGCCAGCGCCGGAATGAGGACCGACTCGTCGGGCTCCCAGGTGGAACCGGCAACAATGGTGGGTCGGGGGTCGGAGTGGAAGGGTGCCAGGTATGGAGCCTCCGGGTCCGCAGCCTGGATCCGAACGAAGGCTGAATCGATGGCCGGGTCGCCCGTCACGACCACCCGTTCCTGGGCCACTCCAAGACGCCTGAATCGCCGGCCGTCCTCTCCGGAGATGGCCAGAACCCGGTCCAATCCGCCGAACACGGACCGAAGGAGGAGCCGAGAGGGGAGCTTGAGTCTTCCTGCGTCGGGAGGGAGGGTCCCTGCAACCAACACCACCGGAATCCCCCTCCGACGAGCCTCCCTGGACAGGACCGGCCAGGCCTCCGTCTTGGTGAAGACCAGGAGAGATGGGTTCAAGGCTTCCAACACGGATCGAACCGCTCCCCGCCGATCCCAGGGAAGGTATCCGCTGACATCCACCGGCATGGCTTCACCCAGACTCTCGGCCGAAGGAGAGAAATAGGTGAATACCGACTGAAAGGCCGGAGCAACCTCCACCAGGGCCTCCAGAACCGAACGAGCCTGCAGACCCTCTCCAACCGAAGGAGCGTGGAGCCAGACCAGCGGAAGAGATGAATCCCGCTCATCAGCAGCCCAGTCCACGAGGCGTCGTTCCGCCCCCACGCGCCCCCGGAGTCCCCGGGCCAGCTTGGAATCCGGCCCGGCAATCCTTGGGACCAGAGCAGGGCCCACAAGCTGGAGGACCCCTTGGGCCAGATCATACGTACGGTAGGGAAATGCCATGGACCGAATAGACCCTCACGGTGTGTGGGACTCAAGGGGTGCCGACCCCATGCACCGGATGTGGAATGGGATCGAAATGGAGCGAGACAGAGGCAGGACGGAACCCGAACCGGACTTTCGTGTCCCGAAGGAAGTCAGCTGAACCACAATGAAGTCATCTGAACTGCGGGACAACGATCACAAGCTGGAGAAGACACCTTTGGAATACCAGGCTACGATCCGCTACGGCGGAGCCCGGCAGCGCTACCATCTGACAAGCGTAGCCGGCGCTGACATCCGGACCGTGCTCACCAATCTGAGCAAGGAGCTTCCCGACGAAGTCGCTGCTGAGGCCAATCTGGTGGAAATCCGTCTGGCCGTGGACCCAGAGGATCGACGTTACCTGGGGGAAGAGGACTGACGAGTCCCCAGTGTCAGTGCCGGCAGCGCCGTTCAGGCCACCGAGCCCACTTCGATCGCCTGAGTGTTGCCCCATTCGGCACACCTTTGACAGTTCAACACACCTGGAACAGGAGGAGAATCGACACCCATGGAAGACCCTTGGATCATCTACCTGGAGGAACTTCGGGATCGGGGAGAAGAGATTCCCGAACAGGAGTTCAACCGGGATGCAGACATGAAGGAAGCCGCCCACGAGACCTACGAGGCCACCGCGGACCGACTCCACAACCAGCTCAACCTCCCCGAACCTGAAGCCTTGAAGCTGACGAAGGGATTCGGTCGGGTAGTGAAGGAATGGATCGAAGAGGGCGTCATGGACTGGGACGAGTTGGCGGAGCGCCTTGAACTCTTTCAGCAGGAGTGGGATCCTGAACTCGGGCCCTCCAGGGTCTGACCGTCCAGAGGGAGCGCCCCGGCAATCTCTCAGGATCCATCCACCGGCCTGGAACATGCGAGCCCAAGAGCGACGCCCGGCCCTGCCTGGGTCCATCCTCACCACCCTGGTCCTGGCCCTCATCGTGGGTGCCTGCAACCCCATCTACCTGGCCCGGGCCGGTTGGGCTCAGGCCGGGATCCTCAACTCCCGGGAGCCCCTCGTACAGGTCCTGACAGCACCGGACACGGACGAAGAGACCCGGGGCAAGCTTCGGCTCATCCGGGACGCCCGCCACTTCGCCATCAGCGAACTGGGTTTCCGGAATGCAGGGAGCTCCTACACGACGGTAGCTGAACTCCCCTCCGACACACTGGCGCTGGTCCTCACCGCCGCCTATCGGGACCGACTGGAGTTCCACACCTGGTGGTTCCCCATCGTAGGGCAGGTTCCCTATCGGGCGTATTTTTCCACCTCTGCCGGTGAGCGGGCCCAGCAGGAAATGGAGGCAGACGGATACGACACCTTCCTCCGTCCCACAGCCGCCTTCTCCACTCTCGGGTGGTTCTCCGACCCCATCTACTCCACGGTCCTCCGGCAGGACCAGGTGGGCGCCGTGCAGACCATTCTCCATGAGCTGGCTCACAACCACCTCTTCATCCCGGGGCAGGGACGGTTCAACGAATCCTGGGCCACCTTTGCCGGCCACGCAGCCTCCATCCAGTTCTTCTGCAACCGGGATGGAGGAGGCCCGAACACCACGTGGTGCCTCCGGGCTCAGGCCCGTTGGACAGACGCCAGGAGGGTCTCCCGGTTCCTCATGGAGTTGGAGGCGGACATCCGTCAGATCTACGCCCGGGACCACCCATCCACCGAGGCAGCAATCAGGGTCAGGGACGATCGGTACCGGGAGGCCCTGGAGGACTTCCGTACGCGTGTCCAACCATCGCTGGAGGCAAGCAGCTATCCGTCCTTGGCTCGGGAAGAACTGAACAATGCAACCCTCCTTTCCCGGGTGATCTACTTCCACCGACTGGACGATTTCCAGCGCGTCTGGCAGGAAGACTGGGCCGGGGACCTGGCAGGCCTCATGGCATGGATTCGAGAGGAGGCCGGGGAGCGGCCCGACCCATTCCAGGTACTGAACTAGAAGGCCGTTGAGCCCACGCCACCTCGTTCATTATCTTGTTGCCATCATGCCGACCCTTCGCCGTCCAGCCCCCACGATCCAGTTTACGCCTCCGGACCCCCAGGAGCTCAGCCTCTCCCGGTTCTGGCGCCACCTTTTCCGAGGGAGCCGACGACAATGCCCCAACTGCGGGAAAGGGGGCCTCTTCCGACGATGGCTCATCATGCGGGACACCTGTCCCCGGTGCCATCTCCAGTTCGATCGTGGAGAGCCCGACTACTTCATCGGCAGCTTCACGGTGAATTTCATCACCGCCGAACTCCTCATCTGTGCCGGTGCCCTGGCGGGAATCGTCCTCACCTGGCCCGACGTTCCCTGGGAGGCCCTGAAGTGGGGTCTGATGGCCGCCATCATACCCATTCCGGCCCTCTTCTACCCCTTCGCGAAGACCATCTGGCTGGCAGTAGATCTCACCTTTCGGCCGCCTACTCCGGCTGACTTCGCTGGCCACGGCGAAAACCTCTCTGCAGACGAAGACGTCCCCCCGGAGGCCCTCCCATCCTTCCCACCGGGCATCGGTCCCGACTGAAACCGTAGTCCCGGTCCGGCCTCTCCAGGGTCGGGTCCCACCTTCCTCCCGTCCAACTCCCCCCAGGCTCTCGTCCAGCTGTTCTCAGGGGCTTGGTGCCCTTCCTCCCCCTGTTTATGTTCGGGGTCTTCCGGTGGTCTGTGGAAGCTCTCCCTCGTGATCCTTGGAAGGGCTTCCTGAGCCCCCCGGTAGGCTACCCCGCATCCAGCGTGGATCGACCCGAAAAGGGAAGCGGCAGGAATGCCGCTCCCGTCAGACCAGGCCCAGTTCATGGCAGAGCAGACCCCCGACCGTTACGACCCTACCGCCCTGGAAAGGGAGTGGCAGAAGCGCTGGGAGGCTGAAGGGACAAACAGCTTCACCCGCGATGAAATCCAGGCTCCCAAGTCCCCCTACTACAACCTGATGATGTTCCCCTATCCCTCAGCTGAGGGGCTCCATGTCGGGAATATCTACGCCTTCACCGGAGCCGATGTCCACGGGCGGTTCCAGCGCCTGCAGGGGAGAGACGTCTTCGAGCCCATCGGTTTCGACGCCTTCGGAATCCACTCGGAGAACTTCGCCCTGAAGGTGGGGACCCATCCCATGGATCTGATCCCCTCCAACGTGGCGAACTTCACTCGCCAGCTCCGACGGATCGGGGGGATGTTCGACTGGGACCATACGGTGGATACGACGGATCCGGATTACTACCGGTGGACTCAGTGGCTCTTCCTTCAGCTCTTCAAGAGTGGACTGGCTGAGCGAAAGGAGGCGCCCGTCAACTGGTGTCCCTCCTGCATGACTGTGCTGGCCAACGAGCAGGTGGTGGCCGGCCTCTGTGAGCGGTGCGACACGGCAGTCGAACAGCGTCGCATTGCCCAGTGGTTCTTCCGGATCTCCGACTTTGCCCAGCGGCTCCTGGACAATCTTGAGACCCTGGACTGGTCCGAGACGACGAAGAAGGCCCAGGAAAACTGGATCGGTCGCAGCGAAGGGGCCCTCCTTCGCTTTCCGGTCCTGGATGTGGAGGCCACCCCCGAACTCATCCGGAGCGCCACCGAAACCGATGGCCAGGAGGAGACCCCCGAAGTCGACGAACTCCTCCTGGAAGTCTTCACCACTCGGCCCGACACCATCTTCGGTGCCACCTACATGGTTCTGGCACCGGAGCACCCCCTGGTCGAAGCCCTGACGACCCCGGAGCATCGGGCGCAGGTGGAGGCCTATAAGGACCGGGTCTCCCGGCTGGATCTGGTGGCCCGGAAGAAGGTGGAGAAAGACAAGACGGGAGTCTTTACCGGCGGCTACTGCCGGAATCCCGCCACCGGCCAGAAGATTCCCGTCTGGATTGCCGACTACGTTCTCATGGAGTACGGCACCGGGGCCATCATGGCCGTGCCGGGGCATGACGAGCGGGACTTCGAATTCGCTACGAAGTTCGAGCTTCCCATCCCGCGAGTGGTGGCTGGGCCTGACGATGACGCCGCCACACCCCTGGATGAGGCGTACACCGGCGATGGTCATCTGGTGAATTCAGGAGAGTTCGACGGGCTCCCGGTGGAGGAGGGGAAGGGTCGGATCGCCCAGTGGCTCGAAGAGAAGGGGCTTGCCCGGGCTCGGGTGAACTATCGGCTCCATGATTGGTGCATCTCCCGGCAGCGCTATTGGGGCCCCCCCATCCCCGTCGTCCATTGTCCTGACTGCGGTGCCGTCCCCGTGCCGGAGGACCAGCTCCCCGTCATCCTTCCCAGGGTGGAGGACTTCAAGCCCGATGACTCGGGAATCAGCCCCCTGGCTCGGGTCCAGGAGTGGTATGAGACCGAGTGCCCTGAATGCCAGGGCCCGGCTCGCAGGGAGACGGATGTCTCCGACACCTTCCTGGACTCGGCCTGGTACTTCCTGCGCTATCCCTCCACGGACCGGGACGACATCGCCTTCGACCCGGAGATCACCCGCCGATGGCTGCCGGTGGACTGCTACATCGGAGGCAATGAGCACGCCGTTCTCCACCTCCTGTACTCCCGATTCATCACCATGGCCCTCCACGACCTGGGCCATCTGGATTTCGAGGAACCCTTTACCCAATTCCGGGCCCACGGTCTCATCGTCCGTGAAGGGGCCAAGATGTCCAAGTCCAAGGGAAACGTGGTGGTCCCCGATCCCATCATCGAGGAATACGGGGCCGACACCTTCCGCCTCTACCTCATGTTCCTGGGTCCCTTCGAGGAAGGAGGGGATTACCGGGACGCCGGTATCCAGGGGCCCTTCAACTTCCTGAAGCGACTGTGGGAGACGGTGGTCCCCGTGGCGGAGTTGAAGGATGGGCCAGCGGACCCGGAGGTGGAGCGAAAGCTCCATCAGACCATCGAACAGCTCTCTCGCCAGATCCCCGAGTTGGGATACAACACCTCCATCGCCGCCATGATGGAGTATCTGAATGTCCTCCGAGCAGGCGGCCGTAAAGCCAGCCGGGCTGAAGTCGAGCCCCTGATCGTCCTCATTGCTCCCTTCTGTCCCCACCTGGCAGAAGAACTCTGGCGTCGTCTGGGACACGAGGGGAGCATTTTCCAGGGTCGGCGCTGGCCCGAATTCGACCCGGAAAAGACGGTGGAGGACGAAATCACCCTGGCCGTCCAGGTCAATGGAAAGCTTCGGGCCACGGTGGAGCTGCCTGCAGGGTCGTCGGAGGAGCGGGCCCTCGCGTTGGCCCAGGCCGAGCCCAATGTGGCTCGTTACCTTGACGGAGCCGATCTCCGTCGAGTCATCTACGTCCCGGACCGACTGTTGAACCTGGTGGTGGGTTGACGGGATGCCGACCCCGAATCCATTCGACTTTGCCTCCGAACCCATCGCCTCCCATCGGCGCTGGTTCCGGACCTTCTGAACACCGACTCCGACCTGCCTACCCCATGCCGTCATCACCTGCCTCCTCCGCCACCGGCACCTCCTCTCTGGAGCTCCCTCCCGAGCCGCAGCTTCGGCTGGCCATCGACGCCGTAAGGGTCCTCTCCATGGACGCCGTCCAGGCTGCCCAATCCGGCCATCCCGGTACGCCCATGGCGCTAGCACCCGCCGGCTATCTCCTCTGGCGCCACCATCTGCGGCACAACCCTGGGAATCCGGAGTGGGTGGACCGGGATCGGTTCGTCCTCTCGGTAGGCCACGCCTCCATGCTCATCTACTCACTCCTTCACCTTTCGGGTTATGACCTGCCCCTGGAGGAGCTGAAGAATTTCCGTCAGTGGGGGAGCAAGACAGCCGGGCATCCCGAATACCGGGAGACGCCCGGGGTCGAGACCACCACTGGCCCATTGGGCCAGGGGGTGGCCAACTCGGTGGGAATGGCCCTGGCTGAACGGTGGCTGGCTCACCATTTCAACCGGCCAGGCCACAAGGTGGTGGATCACTTCACCTACGCGTTCTGCTCCGACGGAGATCTCATGGAGGGGATCTCCCACGAGGTGGCAGAGCTGGCCGGTCATCAACGCCTGGGCAAGCTGATCTGGGTCTTCGATGACAACGAGATCACCATCGAGGGCTCCACCGACCTGGCGTCCTCCACCGATCAGCTCCAACGCTTCCAGAGCTACGGATGGCATACCCAGGCCGTGGAGGGTGGCAACGACCTGATGGGGCTGGACCAGGCGCTCCGGAATGCCCGGGGCGAGTCGGATCGCCCTTCCCTCATCGCTCTCCGGACCACTATCGGTTGGGGCAGCCCCAACATGGCCGGGAAGGCGGCAGCCCACGGCGCTCCCTTGGGCGAGGAGGAGATTCGGCTCACCAAGGAGAACCTGGAGTACCCCAGCCAGGAGCCCTTCTGGGTAGCCGAGGAAGCTCGGGAGGAATGGGGAAAGGCCGTCCCCCGGGGCCGAAGGATGGAAGCCGATTGGGACGCACGGTTCGAGGCGTACCAGGCAGATCACCCGAAGCTGGCGGCCCGTTTCCAGGCTTTCATGTCGGAAGGCCTCCCGCCGGGTTGGAGCCAGTCCATCCCCGATTTTCGCGAACAGTCCGAGGCGGAAGCGACCCGGGCAACCTCCGGCAAGGTCCTGCAAGGGCTGTCCCAGACCATCCCCAACCTCATCGGCGGATCAGCGGATCTGGGCCCCTCCAACAAGACGGCGCTGAAGGCCGCCGACTCCCTCCTGCCCGACACGCCTGACGGCCGGAATCTCCATTTCGGGGTCCGGGAACACGCCATGGGCGGCATCCTGAACGGGATCGCCCTCCACGGTGGACTCCGCAGCTATGGTGGCACCTTCCTCATCTTCTCCGACTACATGCGGCCCTCCATCCGATTGGCGAGCCTCATGGGACTCCCGGTGACCTACGTCTTCACCCACGACTCCATCGGCCTTGGGGAGGATGGCCCGACCCACCAGCCCATCGAACAACTTCCGGCCCTTCGTGCCATCCCCAGACTCATGGATCTACGACCCGCTGACGCCGTGGAAACGGCCGAGGCCTGGAAGCTGGCCCTGGAGTATGGGGAAGGACCGTCCTTCCTTTCGCTCACTCGCCAGGGCGTCCCCCCCCTGAGTCGTGATCGGACTCCAGATCCTGCAGCGGTCCGCCGAGGAGGCTATGTCTTCCGGGAAGCTACCGATGGCCGGCCCGACGTGATCCTCCTGGCATCCGGTTCAGAGCTCCACTTGGCCGTGGAAGCGGCCGAGGAGCTGGAGGCAGAGGGGATCGCCACCCGCGTGGTGAGCCTCCTCTCCTGGCACCTCTTCCAGGCCCAGACTGAGGAGTACCAGAACCAGGTCCTCCCCTCCCGGGTCACGGCCCGGGTGGCCGTGGAAGCCGCCGCCGGTCTGGGGTGGGAGCGGTGGATCGGAACCAGCGGTCGCTACGTGGGCATGGATGGGTTCGGCGCGTCGGCCCCGGCCCCCCGACTCTTCCAGGAGTTCGGGATCACCGCAGACGCCGTGGCCTCGGCAGCTCGCTCCCTGGTGAAAGCAGGGGGCTGAGCCCAAAGCCACCCTGGCCGGCCAGGGTGGCTCAGACCGCCGGGCGCAACTGTTCAGCCCCTGGACCTCCGGTGGGTCGTCCGTCCGGAACACTGGAGCATTCAAGGGTGGCCGCCAGTGGTTTCGAGTGGGGCCTTCCGGTGGCCACCGGTTGCCAGGTCATTGCTCTGTATGCAGATTCCCTGTCTGCAAAATCAGGGAACAGACCAACCGCCCCCGACCCGCCGTTGGTGGGCGACGGCTTCGTTCGCGTCCCGCATGCCCTCCAGGCC
>SL_3KL_010_SEDDRAFT_10002155_pt1 | contig 17990 bp, 14 predicted proteins | sample SodLakKL_010_SED_2_FD_10381 | JGI IMG/M metagenome (IMG submission 10381) | reverse complement strand
GTAATCAGTAGTTTTTGATTGAATAACCTCCTGATGCACGATGCCATCTCCTTCAGTTTCGACAGTGAGCGGATAGTCTTGTTTGGCAAAAAGAGCTGTGACACTCATATCGTTATTCATGGTAATTTCAACAGGATTTTGGGTCCCGGTGTAATCACCGCTCCATCCCTGAAAAACCCAGTGTTCATTGGCGTTTGCCGTAATTGTAATGGCCTCGCCTTCTTCTGCTTCTGTTGCCGATTTCGTGACACTGCCAGCTTCAGGGGGTTCCACAGAAGTGGTCAAATGGTAGATAGTAGTACTATCGGTTGAACATGAAAACAGCAAAAATACAATTAAAAACAAACCGATAGATCATAATGTAATCCTAAAACCTTTTCCCTTCATCTCACAAATCTGTCAGGACCTCACTCCGTTCGGACTCTGGCAGGTTGTTTGCCCAGCGACCTGCAAGAGTGTCCCGGTGCTTTTCCTGGGCTCCTGGCAGAGTCGCGCTTGCATGTCCATCAACTCTTTTCAAAAACTCTTTACCCCAATCCACAACTCTGCCAGGACCTCTCTCCGTTCGGACTCTGGCAGCTTGTTGGTTAAAGGGCCTTACAATCAATATTTCGCAGCTTCACCATTTGTCATAGTGTCGCGGATAAATTCCCGTATGTGTTCGTTTGAGGTGGCAAGGTCTTCCTGCCTAAGGTACATCATGTGCCCGCTGTGGTATCCTTCAAAATGCAGGCGGTCCTGCACCTTTCCGCTACGGTCCATATTCCACATCACATACTTGGCAGAGAAATAATCGATGGCTCCGTCGTAATATCCGGATTGAACCAGCACGTGCAAAAAAGGATTTTCGCCCATCGCTCGCCGAAGGTCATCACCGGTGATGTCGTTGCTTCTGTCCCACGGGTGCACCGGCCCGAAAATGTTGTATTGGAGGCCGGTTTCAAATCCCAGGTATTCCCGGAGGTAGTGGTTAATGGCCGGTGTGAAGGAGTGGTTCCATGAGGTCAGCGCCGGATCGTGATCGTAACGATCGCCCGCATCCTGCCTGTCAATCCCGCGATAACGTGAATCGAGCCGGCCCACGGTAAGCCCTTCATCCCGAAGCAGATCTTTCCAGAAAAATGATGCTGGAATGGTGAGATTATGGTTCAGAATATCCTGCTTGCCGATTGCAGAGTAGCGTGAAACCATCTCTGCAATATACTCACGCCGTTCAGTCTGGATAGTGCCGCCACGTGCAACCGCCGGCAGGTACTCTTCGATGGTAAACTTCTCTACTTTGGGCAAAATATCATAAAGATCCAGCTGCTGAAGATCGTCCGGAAGCATGTTGTGATACCACGCTGTGGCTGCGTAATAGGGGAGTTTTAAAATTTCAGAACGGGGAGTCATCGCAGGCGGCTCCAGGCCGAGGCCGGTGGGGGATACCAGAATGACTCCGTTAAAAAACATCCAGTGAGCACTTTGCAGGCGCCGTGCCAGTCCTGCAACCCGGGTGGTTCCGTAACTTTCACCCTTCAAATATTTCGGGGAAGTCCATCGCCCGTTTCGGCTCACAAACAGGTCAATCCACTCTGCCAGGTAGCTGATGTCGGCATTTACACCAAAAAAGTGTTCCCGGTCTACATCTTCATCCAAAATTCGGGAAAAACCGGTATTTACCGGGTCTACATAAACTATATCGGCAACATCGAGGATGGAATGATTATTTTCGATGACACCGTATGGCTGAACCGGAAACCCTTCGTCATCGATCGCCAAAAATCTTGGGCCTGTATAACCGATGTGCATCCAGACCGATGCCGAACCGGGCCCGCCGTTGAACGAAAATACCAAAGGCCGTTCGGAAACATCATCCACATCGGTGCGCCGGTAGTATACATAAAACACCGATGCAATAGTTTTCCCGTCATCATTCAACACAGGAAGTGTCCCGGCGGCAGCTTCATACGGAATTCGCTCGCCGTTAATTGTTACATGGCTCTGGGTAACGGCATCCTCTTCAGGATAATAATCCCTATCCTGGGCAGATAAAACATCGGCAGAAAGAACCATCAGCAAAAGTACTGCAGACAGTATTTTAAAAGTGCTGCCACCAGCTTCAAAATGAATTTTGGCAAAGTTCATAAATCAAAAATTTGAGTTTGAAAAGTTTGGTAAAAGAAAGGCTCAATATATATCCGGGATCGTCTTTTGGCAAAGTGATTCTGAAACTTGTTGGCAAATGATGTATCATTCAAAAATCAGAAATTTAAAATTCAATTTATCAGTATGAAGAAAGTTCGATTTGGCGTGCTGAGTACCGCCAAAATTGGCCGGGAAAAAGTGATTCCCGCCATGCAGCAATCAGAATTATGTAAAATCTCTGCAATCTGTTCCCGGAATATTGAACGGGCTAAAGAAACGGCTGCTCAAATGTCAATTCCAAAAGCTTACGGGTCTTATGAAGACCTGCTCGCCGACCCGGATATTGATGCCATCTATAACCCTCTTCCCAATCATTTGCATGTACAATGGACTATCAAATCCCTGATGGCAGGCAAACATGTGCTGTGCGAAAAACCGATCGGGATGGATGCGGCTGATGCCCGCCGGCTTCTGGATGCCACCAAACAATTTCCAAAACTGAAGGTGATGGAGGCGTTTATGTACCGGCATCATCCCCGGTGGAAGCGTACGTTCGAACTGGTGCACTCCGGAAAACTTGGGGAAATAAAAGCGGTGCACTCATTCTTTTCATACTACAACGACGACCCTGAAAATTACCGAAACAGCGCCGAAATGGGAGGGGGCGGTTTGATGGATGTTGGCTGCTACTGTATTTCAGTTGCGCGGCTGATATTTGGCCGCAAACCGGTAAGTGCAATCGGATATTCCGATGTTGACCCCGAATTTAAAGTTGACCGTTTAACCAGCGGCCTGCTCAACTTCGAAACGGGAACTTCCGTATTTACCTGCTCCACCCAGTGCCACAAAGATCAGTATGTTAAAATTTTCGGAACCAAAGGTAAAATTGAACTCGACTGGCCATTCAATCCCGATTTCACCCAACCAACGCTGTTGAAATCCGTGATTGATGAGATCGAAATTACCGAGGAATTTGAACCGTGCGATCATTTCACACTACAGGGAGATGCTTTCGCAAGAGCAATTCTGAATGATGAACCAGTACCCATTTCCCTGGAAGATACCATCGAAAACATGGAAGTGATTGATATGGTGCGGGGATAGTTTTTAAGATAATTTCGCAATAGTGTAGTGCAAAAAGGCACAAGCAAAATGCTTGCGGCATCCCCCTCTTCGTCGCTTTTGCTCTGGTGTTTTGTACATTGCCTGTCCAATTCCTTCGAACTTGTCGGCAACTTTCTACACATACCTTGTCTCGGGATTTATATTGATAAAGGCACAAGCAGAATGCTTGCGCCTTCCCCTCTGCGTCACCGCGGCTCCGCGTGCCTACTTACCAAGCACCGAATCCACAATCGCAACCGCCTCTTCCTGTATCTGCTTCAGGTGATCAGTTCCCTTAAAACTTTCCGTATAAATTTTGTAGATATCTTCGGTTCCGGACGGGCGCGCCGCAAACCAGCCATTCTCGGCTTCCACTTTCAATCCGCCGATCGGAGCATCGTTGCCCGGTGCCCGGGTCAGTTTTTTCAGGATCGGTTCGCCTGCCAGTGAATCAGCCTTTACCTGTTTGGGTGAAAGGTTTCCGAGCACTTTTTTCTCTTCCAAATTAGCAGGCGCATCCAGCCGCTCGTAAACCGGGCTGCCGAATTTTTCTTCCAATTCACTGTAGTGCTCAGAGGGATTTTTGCCGGTTCTGGCTGTTATTTCTGCCGCGAGAAGATTCAGAATAATTCCATCTTTATCGGTTGACCAAACAGTACCGTCTTTCTTCAAAAATGATGCACCGGCACTTTCCTCCCCGCCAAAACCGTAGGAGCCGTCCAGCAAACCATCAACAAACCACTTGAAGCCAACGGGCACTTCAGCCAGGTTCCTCCCGATTGAATTGGCCACCCGGTCTATCATGCTGCTGCTCACCAGGGTTTTTCCAACGGCGGCATCGGCGCCCCAGCCGGGTCGGTTCTGGAAGAGATAGTTAATGGCCACTGAAAGATAATGATTTGGATTCATCAAGCCGGATTTTGTCACAATCCCGTGGCGATCAAAATCGGTGTCGTTTCCGAATGCGATGTCGTATTTATCTTTCAGCTCAATCAAACTGGCCATAGCATAAGGCGATGAGCAATCCATGCGGATTTTTCCATCCTTATCCACGGTCATAAAACTGAAAGTCTGATCAATTCGCGGATTTACCACCTCCAGGTTCAACCCGTATTTTTCGGCTATCGGTTCCCAATAGTCAATACCTGCTCCGCCCATCGGATCGGCCCCGATTTTCAGCCCGGATTCACTGATCACCTCCAAATCAAGCACGTTAATCAGATCATCGATAAACGGTTTCACATAATCATACGATTTGGTTTTTTCTTTTCTCAGGGCTCTTTCAAAAGAAATTCGCTTTACTCCGCTTAATCCTTTTTTCAGATAAATGTTGGCATTCTTTTCAATTTCTTTTGTGATTTCTGTGCCGGCCGGGCCGCCGTGTGTAGCGTTATATTTGAAGCCTCCATCAGACGGGGGATTGTGAGAAGGCGTGATGACGATACCATCGGCTTTATCTTTCTTCCCGTCGCGGTTCCAGGTCAGAATCGCATGAGAAATGGCCGGTGTTGGCGTATAACCAAAACGCTCCTGAAAACGGATTTCCACATCATTAGCTGCCAGAACTTCGATCGCCGTAACCATTGCCGGTTCCGACAATGCATGTGAATCTATCCCTAAAAAGAGGGGCCCTGTAATGTTATTATCCTGGCGGTAATCGGCCACTGCCTGACTGATAGCCAGGATATGATCCTGGTTGAATGTAGAATCTTTCGCAGACCCCCGGTGGCCGGATGTACCAAAACTGATAGCATGCAGTGGGTTTTCCGGATCAGGATTTTTGCTGTAATAGGATGTAATTAATCGCGGTATATTTTCGAGTATAGTGTGTGGCGCCTTTTTTCCGGCAAGTTCGTGATTAGCCAATTTTAGCCCTCCATTTTTTCAAAATTTTTTATTCATCTGATTTTATAAAAATGGTTTATAGAATCGTAAATGGCAAATATTAACACGCTCTTTATTTGGTAAAATCGCTCTGATTTGGTGGACTTATTTTCAAAAATTGCATAATTATCAAGTACACAACAAAATCCCATTCGCTATGAATAAAATGTTAAAATTTTTCCTGATTCTTTTCGGTGTACTGGCAGCCATTATCCTGATCTTATTTGTGTGGTTTTATTTAAGCAGGGCCATTCCTATCTGGACGGCTGAATCCAAAATCGGGCCGGAGGCTGATGCCCTTATGGTCGACGGACTGGCATTCAGAGACCTCAACAAAAATGGCGTGCTTGATCCTTACGAAGACTGGCGCCTTCCCGTTGAAGTGCGTGTAGATGATTTAATGTCTCAAATGACACTCGAAGAAAAAGCCGGCTTGCTCTATCACACATTCATATTCCCGGGAGAAAACGGCGAACTGGCCGGGCCGCTTGATCTCACCAATATTTTACCGGTGCAGGATGCCCTGTTCAACAGGCATATGCACTTTTTTAATCTGTACAATATTCCTGATGGGGTTGATGCTGCCGTTTGGCTGAACCGGATTCAGGAGCTTGCCGAGCGCACCCGGCTGGGAATCCCCGTAACGTTCAGCTCCGATCCCCGGCATACTGCGATGCACGAGGGAGCTGCAATCGGAGTTCATACCGAAGGGTTTTCTCACTGGACGGAACCGATCGGGTTTGCTGCCATCCGGGATACGGCGCTGGTTAAGCGATTTGGTGAAATTGCCGCCAAAGAGTACCGTGCTATCGGTATTCATACTGCTCTGCATCCAATGGTAGATCTGGCCACCGAACCCCGATGGGGGCGAATTAGCGGGACGTTTGGTGAAGATGCTGAACTCAGCTCCAGGCTGGGAGCAGCCTACATCCGCGGATTCCAGGGCGATTCGCTCTCATCAACAAGCGTTTCTGCCATGACCAAACACTTTCCGGGCGGCGGTCCTCAGAAAGATGGTTGGGATGCCCATTTTTCATATGGAAAGGATCAGGTTTATCCGGGCGATAATTTTGACTATCACCTCAAGCCTTTTATCGCGGCTATAGAAGCCGGAACAGCTCAACTAATGCCTTATTACGGAGTGCCTGTCGGCCAGACCGGCGAGGATGTGGCATTCGGGTTTAACCGTGAAATTTTGACGGATCTGCTCAGAGATGAGCTGCAGTTTGATGGAATTGTCTGCACCGACTGGAACATCATCACGCCGCTAAAATTGTTCGGGTTTGAAATCATGCAGCCCAGGGCCTACGGTGTTGAAGATTTAAATCCGCTCGAACGAACCCTGAAAGCTCTCACCGCCGGGGTGGATCAATTCGGGGGTGAAGCTACGCCTGAACTGGTGGTTGAGCTGGTCAACAATAATATGATGCCGGAATCAAGGCTGGATGAATCGGTAAAGCGGCTGCTGACTCAGAAGTTCAAACTCGGCCTGTTTGATAATCCTTATGTTGACCTGGATGAGGTTGATGAAAAACTGGCTACGGAAGAAGCCGTCCGCCTGGGATATGAATCTCAGCTTCGTTCTCAGGTTTTGTTAACCAACAAAACCATAGATGGCCAAAAACTGCTGCCGCTCGAAAGAAACAGCACCCGGATTTTTGTCGATGGGTTAAACGCAGAAGTGGCAGCGGACTATGCCCATGTGGTGGATAATCCCGACCTGGCTGATGTAATTATTCTGAATCTGGATCCGCCGTACGATCCGGATTATGGACGTATGATGAGAATGCGGCTATTCAGTGAAGGCCGGCTCTATTACACATCTGATGAATTAAGCCGCTTTTTGATGATGGCACAGACAAAACCCACCATTGTAACCACTTACCTTGAACGGCCTGCAATTCTGACAGAAATTGTTGAAGACGCAGGTGCGGTTTTGGTTAATTTCGGAGCAACCGATCAAGCCATTTTTGATGTGATCTTTGGCGAGTTTAACCCCGAAGGCAAACTCCCTTTCGACATGCCATCAAACTGGGAATCGGTTCTGAACCAGCGTGAAGACGTTCCGTTTGATTTGGCTGATCCGCTTTTCCGGTTTGGGCACGGGTTGAGTTATGATGAATGATTGATTTGTGGTGGTAATTATTTCAAAGGTTTATTAAATGTAAATTAACTGAGTTTCGGATAAGGAAATTGGCCCAAATGGAATCCGTCATTCCGGCCTCTGAGCCGGAATCTCCAACCTTTGATTAAGGCAGGAATTTTCTCGGAGAATTCAATAAATGAGCGGCTCAAGACCGATTCTAAGAACCCTGACAGCAGCACAGAGAAAAACTATATCCATAAATTTGAAGCTATTTCTTTTATCTGAAACTCATAAAAAAATAATATCACACCATAACACCGAACTCTGCGAGGACCTTACGGATCCTCGCAGGTCCTGAAATTTGCATTTAGTTTATTGTAAAATTCTGTTGCCCGCTTTCCAGTTCAACTTCCCAGCCCTTCCAAGAAAAACGGCCGCTGAGCCCTTCCGGAAGATTTACAGACACTTCAATCTGATCGCCATTCATTTGATACTCCACTTCAATATTTCCTTTTGGATGTGGCATCAGGGCTTCAATGTGTTCCAAATGTCCGGGTTTGGGTTCAATCAGAACGGTATCGAAACCGGGTGAATCGGGGCGGATTCCGGCCACCGATGCCAGAAAATCGTAGTTGGGGCTGGAACTCCAGGCGTGTGCATCGGAACGGCTCGGCTCCGGGTGCTCGGGGAAAGTCGTCATTCCAAGAGCCAGTGCATCGTACCACGGACCAAGCTGATTGAGATACTCATTACCAAGCCCGGCTTCGCGAAGAGCTCTGAACAGGTAAAACCGAAAATAGTAGGTGGCCTGTACCAGGCTTTCATCTTCCATAATTCTCAGCATCAGATCTTCCTGCTCATCATCGGGAATTAACCCGGTTAAAATGGCAAGGATATTGGCGTGCTGGCTGAACCGGTCGTGATCAGGCGTGTCTGCCATCATCATTCGTTCGCTGCTCCATCCGTGTTCGGGTGTGGATTCGCGCAATAAATCAATTAACTCCTGATACCGTGTAACATCCGCATACTGGCCGAATACTTCTGCAAGTTCGACGGCATATTCAAGCACATAGAGCATTTGGAGTGAAATGACAATGGAGTTTCCGTGATCTGATCCCGGTGGCGTGCCGCGATCAAACCCGCTGGCGGCATCCACATAATTCCACCACGGCATGGGGCCGAGAATGCCAAGCTCATCATCCAGATAATCTTCGTACCAGTCAATTACCGTGCGGATTCCGGGTAAAAACTGCCGCACAAATTCATCATCCTTTCGGTGCATCCAGTAGTCGTGGACCATGGTAATCCAGAGCAGTGAATAGGGCGGGATGTACTGCGGATGGCGGGAAGGATAGCGGCTCATGGTGATGCCGTCGGGCATGCGCGAGTCATCAAAATGGAGAATGGAGTTTCTCATTAAACGGTCATCTCCCGAAACGTAGAGTGAAATAAGTGCCTGAATGCGGGTGTCGCCCACGTACTGGAGCTGCTCGTAATAGGCACAATCCCAGTACGACTCGAAGGCATTCAGCCTGGCCGTGCGCCATCCCACTTCCCAGATTTCAGATAGGCTCTCATCACTGCTTACAAAACGGGCGTTTTCCTCGAACGGGTAGCCGGTGAAAATTCCGTGCATGTCGTGGATTGTGAGCGGATCATCAGCAGTTTCAATCTCAAGCTGAATGTAGCGATACGATCTCAGCCACAGCGTCTGAAGCGTTCGGTTTTCGCCGCCATCCGCCACAAAAATGTCATGAAAGCCAAGGATCTCTTTTCCTTCAATTTCATCCCGGTGGCCTTTGGTGTTGTCTTCCTCGCGGAGGGCCTCGGCATAAATCAGTTTAATTTCTGCATCCCGTCCGCCCGATATTTCCAGCACCGGGTAGGCATTGATGATGTATGTTTGATCAAGCAGCAACACGGCACGGCTGTTTGCCGGAATTTCGAGCGGTTCAGCTCCGTTCAGAAACCCGCTGTCTGGCTCAATCCCTTCGGTTCGGCGCAATTCGGGAATTCGCTCTTTTCGCTCCTCCATCATTGGGATATTTCGGGGAACCAGCGCCCATCCGTAGAGATTGCCAAACGGGTTGGTGCCCCTCGGTGTTCCGGGCTGATAGGATCTCACATTCTGCCATTCCGAATCATCAAAATCAGTTTCTTTCCAGCCCCGGGGGTATGCCTCCACCCTGAAATGTTCGCCGTGAGGTGCGGCGTAATATCCGTCAACGGTTTGGTAAGAAACGGGAATCGGGCTGTATCCATCGTTTTTCATCACCTTCCAGCCGTCTCCGGTATTCAGGACAGCTTCTTTTTCAGAATTTCCTTTCAACAAAAATGCCGTGCGATAGGTGTGATGCTGAAGTGCATTATATTCGTCAAAATTCCAGACCGTTGCCGCGGCCACATTTTCTCCTTCAGCCAGATATTTGGCAATATCCACGGTTTCGAAACGCCAGTTATGCTGATCCCCCACGGCAGGCCCCTTCACGACAGATTCTCCATTAATAAAAAGCCGGTAACGTGTATCTCCGGAAACATGGATCACAAAAGAATCGGGGATTGAATCAAGCTGAAACGAACGGCGAAAATGAAAGACCCCATATTCCGTAGATGATGCTGTGGGGTGCATTACCCAGTTTGCATCCCAGGGAGATTCAAGTAGCTCTGGGTTGATCTTTTCATGATGCTGGGAAACAGCCGTATTGGTAAGCAGTGACAAAAGTAAAAAACTGAAAATGGAAATGAGAAAACGGTTTGTGGTATTGAGCATGCCTTTTACATTTTTGTTGATCTTATTTTCCAATGATATAATGTCGCGGAAATCCGCAATTGACACGACATTACATCAAGTTAGTTAATTTGAAATAATTCCGGGATGTAATAGGTGTAATAGAAAATACATTTTTACCTTAAGTCAGGAGATCGATCGACTCAGGTCCCGACAGCGTCAAAGACATCGCCAGGGTGAAAAGTACTTTCGCAGCCTACGCTCAGGACAATCGCGCATTTATTTAATTGGCTGGTTTTCAATGGATGTAACCCTGTTTGAATAAAAATTTTTTTAATTGATGGATTGCTTCATTTAAAATAAACCCATATATATATAAAAATTAAGAAGATAAAAAATATTATACCATAAATTTACCCCGAAAGTCGTAAAATTGCCTTTCGATTTTCGGGGTTAATTATTATTTTTACCCTGAAAATCGTAAATTGTATTTTCATATTTCAGGGTCATGATAGATCGTTTTATACAAAAAGAGCTTATTTCAGACCTGCAGCAGTTTCCCGCAGTTGCTATTACCGGCGCGCGGCAAACCGGCAAAACAACACTTGCCCGGAATCTTGGGAAAAGTATCAACTCGCCTTCCAATTATCTCGATCTTGAACTGCCTGCAGATGTGGCAAAACTTCAGAATCCGGAATTGTTTCTCAGAGAGTATAAAGATTATTGTGTAATCCTGGATGAAATACATCACATGCCCGAACTCTTCCCGGTACTGCGGGCATTAATTGATGAAGACAGAAAGCCGGGCCGGTTTTTGATTTTGGGTTCAGCGTCACCGGCGCTTTTAAGAGACAGTTCCGAATCTCTTGCAGGCCGCATTTCATACAACACCCTCTATCCGTTCAACTTGATTGAAACAGGAAGCCAGGCAGATTTAAAAACCCTATTTTTGCGCGGTGGATTTCCCGATTCACTGTTGGCACCATCCGATAAAAAAAGCAACCGCTGGCGCATCAATTTTATACAAACATATCTTGAAAGGGAACTCCCGGCCCTGGGACTGAGCAGTGATATTCGAATTCTCAGAAAACTGCTTACCATGCTTTGCCATGTTCAATCAAGCACTTTAAATGTTCAAAACCTGTCTAATGCACTTGGTGTTACCCGGCCAACCGTTGCCCGCTACATAGATTTCCTGGAAAAATCCTACCTGCTCATACGGGTTGAACCCTGGTTTACCAACATCAAAAAACGCCTGGTTAAAAGCCCAAAAATTTACCTGTCAGATTCCGGCCTTTTTCATTCACTTTTGGGAATCTCCGATTATTTAGGACTTATTGAGCACCCGGCCGTTGGCGCATCCTGGGAAGGATTTGTCATTCAGCAAACCCGCTCGCTTTTACCTTCGGAAATGGAACTTTGGTTTTTTCGAACACATGAAGGTGCTGAAGCCGACATTGTTTTATCAAAAAATGATTCTCCCATAGCCACAGCAGAAATTAAATTTACTGATGCACCCAGGGTATCAAAAGGATTCAGAAATGTGACAGAATATTTAAAAACCGAAAACAATTTCGTGATTACTCCCGGGGCAGACACTTACCCGGTTGACGAAAATATTTCCGTTACATCCATTAAAAACTGGCTGGAAAAAGTGATTCAATTCACAAATGAATGACAAAAACCAAACCGAAGTAGAATTTCTGCAATGGGCCCTGCCTAAACTTGGATATCGCTGGAAAGGATTCCGTAAACCACGCGGCCAGGTTTTACAGCGCATCCGGGATAGAATCGCCGAACTGAGGCTTTCCGGGTATGCCGGTTACAAATCCTACCTCAAAACAACTCCTGAAGAATGGGAACTTCTTGACGGGCTGCTTTTCGTTACCATAAGCCGGTTTTTCCGGGACCGAAAATTGTGGGATGCACTCTCAGAAACCATCATTCCGGAATTGGCGGAGAAACGCCATCCTGAAAAAGTCAGAATCTGGTCGGCAGGCTGCTGTAATGGAGAAGAGCCATATTCCATCGCCATTGCTGCTGATCTTTGTGGGCATCTCAAGAACGTTGATATCCTGGCCACCGACCGAAATAATGAAGTATTGAAACGTGCAAAGAAAGGCCTTTACACCGAAAGTTCACTAAAAGAATTAAAACCGGCTGAAAGAAAGATCTACTTTGAGCGAAATGACGAAACCGGAGAATTTATACTTAAAAAGCACATAAACAGCGGCGTAAATTTAGAAATGCACGATATTTTGAAATCGTGGCCAGTGGGAAAGTTTGATATGATTTTCTGCCGCTACCTGGCCTTTACTTATTTTGATGAAACCCGGCAGCAAGAATATCTAAATAAAATTAGAAACAGCCTTTATCCGCACGGATTTTTAGTTATCGGCAACAATGAAAAACTTCCTGAAGCATCAGAACTTGTGCAGATATTCCCGCCCCTGCCTGTTTATGGTGAAAAAATTATCCACACAGATGTTGATAATTCTTAAAAAATGCCGTAACATTTGAGACTCTGCATTTATCGAAAACTTATTGTAATTGAACCTGTGTAATGTTTGAAGATTTGTCTTCCAAAATAGAATCAGCTGTTCAGTCCCTGAAAGGGCAGTCCAGAATTACTGATGTCAACATCGCTGAAACCGTCAGGGAAATCCGCCGAGCCCTTCTCGATGCAGATGTAAACCTTGAAGTAGCCCGCCAGTTTACCAACGATATTAAAGAAAATGTAATGGGCTCCGATGTGCTGACCAGCGTAAATCCCGGCCAGCAGTTTACCAAGATCGTTTACGATGAAATGGTAAAAATTCTGGGAGAAGAGCGGACGGATCTTGCCGTTGCACACACACCGCCAACCGTTATTTTAATTGCCGGTTTACAGGGTTCTGGTAAAACCACCTTTGCTGCCAAACTTGCCCGGTACCTGAAAAAAGAGAATAACCGGAATCCCATTCTTGCCGCAGCCGATGTTTACCGGCCGGCCGCTATAGAGCAGCTCAAAACACTCGCAGGTGATATTGATGTGCCGGTTTACTCCATCGAGCAGAAAGATCCCGTACGGGTAGCAAGAGAGGCTGTTGCCATGGCAAAAAGCCTGGCTCTCGATACTGTGGTGATTGATACTGCCGGCCGCCTGCATGTGGATGAAAAAATGATGGACGAGGTTGCAGAGATTAAAAAGGCGGTCAACCCGCACGAAATTCTATTTGTGGTTGATGCCATGACCGGCCAGGATGCCGTGAATACTGCAAAAGCGTTTAATGAAACCATCAACTTTGATGGCGTAGTGCTGACCAAAATGGACGGAGACACCCGCGGCGGTGCAGCCCTTTCGATCCGCTCGGTGGTTGAAAAGCCGATTAAATTTATGAGCACGGGCGAAAAACTGGACGCCCTTTCGCCGTTTTATCCCGACCGGCTTGCACAGCGGATTCTGGGTATGGGTGATGTGGTTTCGCTTGTGGAAAAAGCCCAGAAAGAGTTTGATGAAAAACAGGCGCAAGACCTTCAGAAAAAAATCCGTTCTGATAAATTTGATCTCGAGGATTTTTACGAGCAGATCCAGAAAATCAAAAAAATGGGAGATATCACCGATCTTGTCGGCATGATTCCGGGAGCCGACAAAGCTGTGAAAGATGCCGACCTCGGCGAAGATACCTTCACTCCCATTGAAGCCATCATTAATTCCATGACACCGGAAGAGCGGCAAAACCCCGACATTTTAAATGGCAGCCGCCGCCGCAGAATTGCAAAAGGTTCGGGAACTACCGTCCGTGAAATCAACGAGCTGATTAAGCAGTTCACACAGATGAAAAAGATGATGAAAACCATGAGCAAAATGGGCAAGATGGGGCGTGCCATGGAAGGATTAAAAAATCTGCCCTTCGGGCGTTAATACTCAAAAACCTGATTCCGGATACACCTGGAATGACAACTAACAATTTTATACAAACCTAAACCGACAGGAACAAACCATTGATTAAATTACGATTACAAAGAAGAGGAAGAAAAAAGAGGCCTTTTTACCATATCGTAGTGGCAGACAGCCGCTCTCCGCGAGACGGCCGCATTATTGAAAGACTTGGCCGTTACGATAACGTAAGCGAAAACAAAGAACTCACTTACGATGAAGAGCGAATCATTCACTGGCTGAAAATCGGTGCACGGCCAAGCGATACCGTTCGGAATATTCTGAAAAAAGAAGGCATTCTCTATAAAATGCACCTGATGCGCTGGGGTAAATCTGATGAAGAAATTGAAGCTGCACTCAATGAGTGGAAAGAAGCCCGTGAAGCCAAAGACAAGGACAAAGATGCCAGCAGAAAAGCCAAGCAAAAAGAAGTACTGAAAGCTGAAGAACGGGCATATAAGAAAGAACTTGAAGAAAAAGCTGCCGCAGCTGCAAAAAAACTCGAAAAAGAGAAAAAAGCTGCTGAGGAAGCCAAAGCCGCAGAAGAAACTGCTGAGGCCGAAGCTGCTGAAGAACCTAAAGCCGAAGAAAGTGAAGAAGTGAAGGCTGAGGTAAAAGAGGAAGTTGCCGAAAAAGCGGCTGAAGAAACGGCAGACGAAAAAGAACCGGCTGCCGAGGCAGAAGCTGCTGAACCGGAAACAGAAGAACCAGTAGCTGAGGAAGAAGAACCTGAAAAACCCGAAGAAAAAGCTGAAGCCACAGAAGAGCCTGCCCCTGAAGCTGAAGAAGAGGTAAAAGAGGAAAAGGCAGAAGCTGAAGAAACTGCTGAGCCTGAAGCCGCTGAAGAACCAAAAGCCGAAGAAAGTGAAGAAGTAAAGGCTGAGGAAACAGAAGAAGCCAAAGAAGAGAAAAAAGAAGAAAAATCTGAACCTTCTGCGGTTTCTACCGATATGAATGCCTCCGAGGCGATCGACCACATCAAAAACACACCTCTTGAAGAACTGGAAGGCTTTGTGCCTGACGATGAGGAGCGTGTTACCGTGCAGCGAGCCTGGGAAAGCAAGAAAGCCGAGTAATCTTATCCCGTCCGGTTATGGCACATTCCGCTGAAGACCGGTTTCTGGAGATAGGACGAATCGGAAAACCGCGTGGTCTCGAAGGAGTTGTACGCTTTTTTCCGAACAAACGTTTTAAGGAGAGTTTATTTGACCGGCATAAACTTTTCCATATTAAAAACCGCCGGTCTGATTTGATCCCTGTGCGGCTTGAAAGTGTGCACATCGAATCAAAAAAACACAAACAGTCGTTCTTTGTAAAATTTGATATGATCGCCGACAGAAGCGATGCCGAAGATGCCATGAACCGTGCTCTTTTTATTGAAAGGGAGCATATTGATGAATTTTCCGAAACCGAAGAAGACACACCTCTCATCGGTTACGAAATTCAATACAAAGGTAAACCTTTCGGGGAAGTACTGGATATCATGGAAAGTCCGGCGCATCCCATACTGGAAGTGAAACACGGCACAGGCTCGCTTTTAATTCCCCTGGTTGATGAGTATGTAAAAGAAACCGACCATCAAAACCAGGTAATTATTTGTATAAATCTCGATCAGTTAACCGATTTGTAATATGCTGAGAATTGATATCATATCGGGTGTGCCCGGCTTGCTGCAAAGCCCGCTCGAGCACAGTATTGTTTCCAGGGCGCGGGAAAAAAGAGCCGTGGAGATTAACGTTCATGATCTCAGAGATTATACCACTGATAAGCACCGGAAAATTGATGATTATCCCTACGGAGGAGGCGCCGGTATGGTACTCTCACCGCAGCCGGTTTTTGACTGCATTGAAAAATTAACCGGCGAACGAAAATATGATGAAATCATTTTCACGGCACCCGATGGCGAACTTTTTGAGCAGAAACATGCCAATGAGTTATCCATCAAAAAAAACCTTATTTTTTTGTGCGGCCATTACAAAGGGGTTGACCAGAGAATTCGTGATGAATTGATTACCAGGGAATTTTCTATAGGTGATTATGTACTTTCCGGCGGAGAACTTCCCGCATTGGTGATGACAGATGCCATTGTGAGGCTGCTTCCCGGTGTGCTTGGTGATGCAGAAAGTGCTCTCACCGATTCGTTTCAGGACGGGCTTCTGGAACCGCCTGTGTATACACGGCCTGCTGAATTCCGCGGTTTGAAAGTACCGGAAATTCTGCTATCCGGCGATCATAATAAAGTTGATGAATGGCGATCCGGCCAGGCGCTGGAACGCACCAAAAAAAGACGACCCGATTTATATAAACATTTTAAAAAGAAAACTTAAAAGCCCAGTAACGAGGACAATATCATGGATAAAATGAAATTAGTTGAACAGACCGTTGTACGAGACGATCTGCCCGAATTTAAAGCGGGTGATACCGTAAATGTGCACTATCGTGTTCGTGAAGGGGAAAAAGAGCGAATTCAGCAGTACCAGGGTGTGGTAATTAATGAGCGCGGAAGCGGCGCAAACAAAACCTTTATCGTTCGAAAGATGTCCGGCAGTGTGGGCGTTGAAAGAATTTTCCCGCTATATTCTCCTTTCATTGCGAAAATTGAAGTGAAAAAACGCGGAAAAGTAAGGCGTTCTAAACTCTTTTATCTCAGAGAAAGGCGTGGAAAATCGGCCCGTATCCGGGAAAGAGATACTGCTAATACAAAAAAGAATAATAATAAGGAGTAACTTTCCTTCTCAGGCGATGCCATGCTGCATCGCCTTTTTTATGAAGGAATTTATCGGATTTTACTAACTGTTTCTGTCGGTAAATCACTTAAATTAATCCTGCTTTATTAACTTCATAATCTCATCAATTCGCCTGACTATATTGATAGTGAATTTACTTTTATACATTCAGGGATTGGACAAAAAAATGATCATGGGAAATCAGCAAACTTGCTCAGATCTTTCAATCCCGCGGTTAAATATGAACTAAACAAAGTCCGGGTTGGTATACCACCACCAAAACCATCATCAGGTTAAATTAATCAAATAAGAAAGATCAAAAATCAGATGAACATAATTATATTTGGACCGCCGGGAGCCGGAAAAGGAACACAGGCGAAAAAAATAATCAACCATTTTCAGGTTCCTCACCTTTCAACCGGAAGTATTTTCAGAGAGAACATTAAAAATGAAACTCCACTTGGTAAAAAAGTAAAAGCTTTTATGGACGAGGGCAGACTGGTTCCCGATGATACCGTTGTGGATCTGGTTACTGATGAGTTGAACAAAGAAAAGTACAATAACGGCGTAGTTCTTGATGGTTTTCCACGAACCGTAGCACAGGCCGAAGCACTTGATTCCTATTTTGATAAAAAAGGATCACAGGTAGATGCATTCGTAACTTTGTCTGTTCCCGAAGAAGAACTGGTAAACAGAATTCTGAGCCGGGGTGAAGGCCGTTCAGACGATACACCCGAAAAAATCAAAACTCGCCTGAAAGTATATCACGACGAAACTGCTCCCGTTCACAGCTATTATGAAAAAAAAGGAGTGATAAAAGTAATTGACGGTCTTGGCAGTATTGAAGAAATTTTTGAGAGAATTCTGAAAGCTCTTTCGTAGCTTTATCTCCAGCCTCAAATAAAAAACAGATTTCTCTTTGGTTATTGTCACAAAATAAACACACGGTGGTTTCTGTACTTTATTACGTGCATTTACGGTGCCGTTTTAATCCGCTTTTCTCACCAAGAAATTTGGTCACATGCAAGGCGTCACGAAAATGGTGGCGGAAGCGTCCCCTGTTTTGTGCATTGCATGACCCAAATTCGATAGTTCTATGATCCGGATAACAGCTTTGAGTTTTCCTGCATTCAGCAAACCATCCCCAATCCCTTCGATGCTGTTTGTTGCTTTTTCTTCATTGCTTGCCTCGGGACTTTTTGGTTGCTTCATTAATCCCCGGACTGCGCTCGGGTTCAAACGCAGTGGCGTTTTTACACCTCACTTGTCCGGGGTTATAATATCGGCCGCTCCTATCGGAGCTTGATGTTACCCTCATCGGTGACTTACACAGTGAATTTGAGGATTTTGGTTTGGCTTATGCCGGGATGAGAAGAAACATCAATTATTAGGACGGTTTATCAAATTGAAGGGCAA
>SL_3KL_010_SEDDRAFT_10002153_pt1 | contig 18012 bp, 16 predicted proteins | sample SodLakKL_010_SED_2_FD_10381 | JGI IMG/M metagenome (IMG submission 10381) | reverse complement strand
TTGTTTTAAATAGCGCATGCCATTGTTGTTCAACTATAAGGCAGCTGTTCCCAAACGCATACTCTTTCAGTTACAGATCATCTGTTCATTTTGCATTTTGCAACCCACCCCGGGCCATAAAAACTTTGTTTTTTTTTTAGCATATATCCTATAATCCGTTAACTTCGCAACGTTGTTTGTATATAATGTTTAAAGCAGAAACGCCTGCATCATTTTATCTGTAAAATAGATCCTGAATTATGGTTATGGTAAAAGAACATGATGTGCGGGAGTTGGAGGATGTGGTGATAAAGTTTGTTGGTGATTCCGGCGACGGGATGCAGTTGACGGGGACTTTGTTTTCAGAAGTTGCTGCCCATTCCGGTAATGACCTTGCCACTTTCCCTGATTTTCCTGCGGAGATTCGCGCCCCACATAACACCATAGCGGGTGTTAGTGGATTTCAGATGCACATTGGCAAGCGGAAGATTTATACTCCCGGCGACATGTGCGATGTGCTGGTAGCTATGAACCCTGCTTCCTTGAAGGCCAACCTGAAGTGGGCCAAGCCCGGGGCCACTTTGCTGATCGATTCTTCCGCTTTCGAGGAGAAGGCAATCGGCAAGGCAGGATACTCGGATAATCCACTGGAAGATGGTTCTCTGGATGACTATCATGTGATCAAAGCACCTGTTACCGAGCGTACCAGGGAAAGCCTGGATGACCTGGGTGTTGATAAACGGCTTGCTGAGCGGACCAAGAACATGTTTGTGCTGGGGATGATATTCTATCTTTTCGGGCGTGAAATGGAGAAGCCGCTGGCCTTGATAAAAAAGAAGTTCAGGGATAAGCCGAAGGTGGTTTTGGCGAACCAGACAGCGTTGAAGGCCGGATACAATTTTGCCGAAGCCATGGAGGAGACAAAGGTTACTTTTAAGGTCGACCCGGCACCCATGGATAAAGGATTGTACCGCAACATCACCGGGAATGTCGCCACGGCATGGGGGCTGCTGGCTGCTGCTGAACGCAGCGGGAGGCCTTTGTTCCTGGGGTCCTATCCGATCACCCCGGCAACGGAGATACTGATGGAGCTTGCAAATCACAAGTCGCTTGGAGTCAAAGTGTTTCAGGCTGAGGATGAGATTGCAGGCATTTGCTCGGCCATCGGGGCAAGCTTTTCCGGTTCAATGGGTGTTACCACGACCTCCGGCCCGGGACTGTCGCTGAAAAGTGAAGCTCTCGGACTGGCAGTTATTACCGAGCTTCCCCTTGTCGTTGTGAACGTACAACGTGCCGGCCCTTCAACGGGCATGCCCACCAAAAGTGAACAGTCCGACCTGATGCAGGCACTGTTTGGAAGAAATGGAGAATGTCCGCTGATGGTGATGGCCGCCTCCAGTTCGGCGAACTGCTTTCATTATGCCTACCTGGCTTCCAAATATGCCATGGAACACATGACCCCCGTCATACTGCTTACAGACGGATACCTTGGCTTCGGATCGGAACTCTTTAAAATTCCCGATGTCAATGAACTGCCCCCAATCAACCCGCCCATGGCAGACCCCAATGATCCAAAATTCAAACCCTATCGCAGGGACGAAAAAACACTGGTGCGTAAATGGGCCGCTCCCGGTTCGGAGGGCCTGCGCCATCGTGTTGGCGGACTGGAAAAAACAAATATCGATGGCAACGTGTCTACCGACCCCCTAAACCATCAGCTGATGGTCAACATCCGTGAGGAAAAAATAGGACGCATTGCCGATTATATCCCGTTGCTGGAAGTGCATGGTGATCCTGAAGGCGATCTGCTTGTGGTTGGATGGGGAGGCACCGAAGGCGCCCTGGCGTCTACGGTAGGCCGCATGCAGAAAAAAGGGCACAAGATCAGCCACGTACAGTTCAACTTCATCAAACCGCTCCCCAAAAATACCAGGGAAGTGCTGTCCGGTTTTAAAAAGATCGTGGTATGTGAGCTGAATGGCGGGCAGTTTGTGAACTATCTCCGGATGTTATTGCCGGAATTTAAATACCAACAGTTCAACAAGGTGCAAGGCCTGCCTTTCCACGTTCAGGAACTCACTGACAGATTCACCAAATTATTGGAGGAATAGAACATGATTATGTACAAGAAGGTTGCAAAGTCGCCGGTAGAGCTTAGCAAACAGGATTTTGTGAGTGACCAGATGGTGAAATGGTGTCCCGGTTGCGGTGCCCATGCTATCCTGGCAGCAGTGGCAAATGTGTTTCCCAGGATAGGATACCGCAAAGAGAACTTTGCCATGGTGTCAGGCATCGGGTGTTCATCACGCTTCCCCTATTATGTGGACACCTTCGGGTTTCATGGCATCCATGGTCGCGCAGCGGCCATCGCCAGCGGACTCAAAATTGCCAACCCCGGCCTGAGTGTATGGGTGGCAACAGGCGACGGTGACTCCATGGCAATCGGCGGAAACCACTTTATCCATGTGCTGCGCCGAAACATCGACATCAACATCCTCTTGTTCAATAACCAGATTTATGGATTGACAAAAGGACAGTTTTCACCGACAACCCCACTGGGTGCCGTTACCAAAACCTCGCCCCATGGAACCATAGAGCATCCGTTCACCGTGTCAGGCCTGGTAATGGGAGCCCAGGGCACTTTCTTTGCACGCGTTCCCGACAACAACATCAAGCTGATGTCAGACGTGATCTATGAAGCAGCAAAACATGATGGTACCTCCGTGGTGGAGATCCTGCAAAATTGTATCATATATGCCGACAAGGTGCATGAACCTGTCACCACACGCGACATGCGTGAAGAGCGTCAACTGTTCCTCAAGCATGGAGAACCCATGATATTTGGTAAAAACAGGGACAAAGGCATCATGCTGACCGGAAACAGCCTGGAAGTGGTAGAGATCGGCAAAAACGGTATCAACGAAGATGACCTCCTGGTGCATGACATGTATACAAAAAACCCCAGCATCCACCGGATGACCGGCTGGATGAAAGCACCCGATTTTCCCGTGGCCATGGGCGTGATTCGTGCCGCACCGGCCGACAGCTACGACGGCCTGATGGAAAGACAAATAGAAACAGCGAAGAAGAACTCAAAGATCCAATCGGTGAACGACCTGCTCAGAAGCGGTGACACCTGGGAAAAATAAACCCATATCCGGCTGACAGCAACTGGCTCTTCGTTCATTGAAACCATGACAATTCATCTTTCTGGTTTCATTTCCTGTCTCCCGAACCGCCAAAGGCCCTATGCAAAAGATCGATGCACATATGCATGTTGACCTGTCAGGTGTTGATGCCGAGCAGGTGATCGACTATATGGATGGCAACAACATTGCAAAATGCTGGTTGCTCACATGGGAAGAGACCGAAGCACCCATCAGCCACATTTACCAGAACCTGCCCCCTGAACATGTGTTCGAAGCCTATGAAAAATACCCCGACCGGATCGTCCCTTTTTATGCACCCGATCCGAAATCCGAAAACCTGGAAAAAAAGATCAAACATCACAAGGAGAAGGGCTTGAAAGGTTGCGGCGAACTCAAGGTGACACACAAATGGGAAGAAAAGGTCATTGGCGACTACCTTCGCATTGTCGACAAATACGACCTGCCACTGCTTTTCCATATGGAAGAACCCCGGATGCATTATGTCCCGGCAAAATCCAACAGGCAGGAAAAGATGCTGGACAAACTGTTGAATGGGGCGTTGAACGGCCTTACAAAACACTACCTGACCCGGTTTGCAAAGAAAACCTCCATCCTGCAAAAACATATCGAAGACCGACAGACCTACTTCCCCGGCTATCTTTATGATTTTGCCAACCTCGAAAAACGTTTACAGGAATTCCCCGGTCTGGACTTCATAGGACACGGACCACACTTCTGGAACAATATCTCTGATGACCCGTCCAAAATACTGTTCCACGACAAAGGCACGGTTGACCATTTTGGCATCATCGACCGATTGCTCAGCACCTATGACAATTTTTATTGCGATGTTTCAGGGAAAAGTGGCTTTAACGCCCTGACGCGTGACCGCGAAAAGGCGAAGCTTTTCCTGGAAAAACACGATCGGAAAATTCTTTTCGGCACCGACAATACCGGCCTTGACTTCGAAGGCCTGATCGAGTCATTTCAACTGCCGGAGGAAAAGATGAAAAAGATCTTTTACGAAAATGCCGATTCGCTGATCAGCGCATAAACCCAGGGAACGCCAAGAAAGGAGGGGGATTTATCATATCTTTGCTTTTTAAACTTTTGCCATGGGCATCGTTCAACGCGACAGTTTCCGTGTTACGATCATTTCCTATGCGGGTGCCATCATAGGTTACCTGAACAAGATCTTTCTGTTTACCAACTTCCTGGATACCGACCAGGTGGGACTGGCAAACCTCATGATCACCATCTCTCTTATCTATGCCCAGGTGGCAGCCCTGGGGTCACGGAATATCATCACACGTTTCTTCCCCTTCTTCAACGACCCCAAAAACCACCACCATGGATTTCTTTTTGGGGTGATGGCATTGGCAACGGCCGGATTCACCATAACCACCCTGGTTTTTTTGTTTCTGCGGCAACCGTTTGCCTTGCTGTACAAAGACTCAAGCCCTTTGTTGGTGGAATATGCTGTTTACCTCATTCCCCTGGGACTCGCCACCCTGTTTTTCAACATTTTTGAGTCGTACCTGCGATGCGTATACAGGAACACCTTCCCCTCACTGGCACATGAAGTGATGCTGCGGTTGCTGGTCACCCTTTCCATCACCCTGTTCGCATTGAATGTGATCAGCTTCCCAGGATTTGTCGCAGTGTACGTCGGGGCTTATTGCCTGCCGGCGATATTGTTGATCACCTATTCGGCCTTGCAGGGATTGCTGACGCTTAAGCCCCGATGGACACCCCTGATGCGGCGCCTCGGCAAGATAATGCTCGTATATGGCTTGTACTCGCTGTTGAATAACCTGAGTGGCTTTTTGCTGATCAGTGTTGACTCCCTGATGGTTGCCGGCATGATAGACCTGGGGGCGGCAGGGATATATACCACCATGATCTTCATGACATCCGTGATGCTCATCCCTTATCGTTCCATGGTAAAGGTTTCCGGCCCCCTGATCGCAGGTCTTTGGAAAACGCGCTCCATGCAGCAAATGAAAGAAATGTATCAAAAGGCCTCGGCCAGCAACCTGGTGATAGGGTCCGCCCTCTTCCTGCTGCTTTGGGTCAACCTCGACGCCATCCTCCACTTCATGCCCCCCGAATACAGTGCCGGGAAAAATGTGTTTCTGCTCCTCGGAATGGGCAAATTGTTTGACATGAGCGCCGGACTGAATGCCACCATTCTTATCACCTCGAAAAAATATCGCCATGACCTGTTTTTTACCATCTCGATGGTGGCATTCGCCTTGTTGAGCAACCTGGTGTTTATTCCCCTGTGGGGCATAGAAGGAGCCGCGTTCGCAAGCATGCTTACCCTCGTACTCTTTAACTGCCTGCGGATTGCCTTTATCCATTATCATTTCCGTATCCAGCCTTTTGTACGCAGACAATTATGGGTGCCGGCATTGATGATGGCAATCATGGTATTGTCAGAACAGGTGGGACAGGTGGTAAATCTCTTTGTCGACATACCCCTGCGCTCAATATTGGCAGCGTCGCTCCTTCTGATACCGGTGTGGCGACTGAATATTTCACCAGAAATGAATCGCTGGGCAGAAAAACAGATAAAGGGATTGATTGGTTAAAATAATGGTTGCTGCCCGGTTCGGCTGCCTTTAAGAAAGATGTGCATTATGTTCAGGATTATTTTCAGACGACTAAGTGTATACAGTACCGTTGCTTACTACTACATCAGGAGACAGGTAAAGCAGCATCGGTGGCTCCGCAAAAGATGGGCCTTCAATGAAAAAGCCGGGCCATCCTTTGAGAATTTCATACAGGATGTTCCGGCCGGCAAAGTCTTTGTCCATGTGGCTCTTTCTCCCATGAGGCGCTTTACCGAAGAAAAGAACACCTACGCTTACCTGATGGACGTGCTCCGTTCAAATTTTGACGTCATCGCGTCACAGGCTTTTACCCCGCAAGTAAGGAAAACCAAGGTCTTTGACCCTGCCGGGGAACTGCCCGCTTATGGGGCTTTTGCCAAAATGTTTTTCAGGGATAGCCAGTTCCGCAATCATGACCCTTGCTACTCAGTGATGGCAGCCGGAGAAACAGGCTTTAATGCAAAAGACCTGTCATTTCAACCAAACGGGCTCTTTCGCCAAATGGTCGACCAGGGATACCATTGTGTCAATATCGGCCTGGATCATGTTACATCCAGCTTGATGCACTTCGTTGAGTATGAACAAAGGGTGCCTTATCTCAGGTTTTTTGATGAAACCTACCATATTCAAACCGGCAATAGCCTGAAAACAATCACATATCCCCTGCATGCGAACCGGAGCGCATACTCGGTCAAAGGTTATATATGGTGGAACAAGCACAGGTTAATGAAAGACCTGGATAATACCGGCATTGTGCAACAACGCATCCTGCACGGGGTGTGCCTGTATAGTTTCGGCATGCAACAGCTGTACCGGTTCGTTACCGAAAAGGTGAAAGCTGATCCGTATTATCTGATCAAATGGTGAGATTTGCGGGCTCCGGACAACCCATGAAGGTTTGCAGGAGACCCTACTCCCAGTCTTCCATGCCGGTGTTGACCCTGACCTCTTCTACCCTGACAGTAAACTCTATACGGTCTTCCGCAAGCATCTCCCTGAACCTTTTCAGACGGTCACCCATCAATCGTTCAACCATCCGCCTTTGTCCTTCCGGCAGCTGCTCCAGCTCTTTCTCCATTTCCTTAAGCCCCTGTTCTGCTTCCTCGCGCTCTTCATCCGTGAGCATTTCGCTCAGCCCCGTAACAAACGAAATTGTTTCAAAAGGGATCATCATTCCCTCCACATCACGATAATCCTTGAACAATATCATGGGTTCAACCTTCATGACACCATCTTCCGTTACAGTCTCTACAGAAAAAACCATTTGACGCAAAACCCAGTCATCGGCATCAATATATACCTTTAAATCCTCTACTGTATCATCGACGCCCTCCCCTTCATCAAAAAGCCCTTCCAACTTGTCTATTGAAAGGACGTGTACGTCAAACCCATCAATTGTTTCCCGTCCTGCATACGTGGCATTGTTTTTCAGCCTTTCATAATTTTCCGGGGTAAACAGGTCAGCATCCGAGGTGGAGGATGTTGACTGGACCCCGAACACTTCGGTTTCGGTGCGTGACATAAAATAGGGACGGCCATTGTCATAAGCCTTTTTGTAGTATGTGGTGAAAAGGTTTGTTACCATGACATAATCGTCGACCCCCTCGATAGACCGTTCGTAATGTGCCCGAACTGTTTCAAAAATTTCAACTGCCCGCGGATCAGCCTGACCAAAAGCACTGCCTGCCTGGGCAAAGATAAGGGCCCCCAAAACCAGTGCCCCAACAAAACCTGTCATTCTTAGTTTCATCATTTTTTTCTCCATTTGATGTGTCAGAATATTTATTAATTTCAAATATACATAAATTTATTTCATTCGAAATTACACACAGACGAATGAAAAAAATTTATGTGAAAGCGAAGCGGTTCCTCCTGTACGTCAGCACTTTGTAAATTTTCAGACAAAATGGTGGTGTTTTTTTACAGGAGAAATATAATTATTATTGAAACATTGATCAAGTATATTTGTTTGAAAAGAAGAAAACGATCCGGTATTTTTTTTGGCAGGTTCCGGGTATACCACCCTCAACCATCATTAACGAACCAACTAACCGTCTTTTATGTCGATCAGAACCTATCAGTCTTTCAGACTGCCCCATGACGCCGGCGGCATCCAGGGGAACCTGCTGCGGTTTGCCCGCCAGCATTTCGATACGGCGGTCTTTTTGAACTCAAACGGCTATGCCGGCGATCAATATACTGCTTTCCCCTGGATCTTCGCCATGGGTGCTGATGATCACTTTGTGGGAAAGGAGCGTAATGTTTTTGAGGATCTGAAAACTTTTGCTGACGGTTATGATGACTGGCTTTTCGGATCGTTCACCTATGATCTTAAAAACCAGCTGGAACACCTGTGCTCCAAAAACCCTGATCACATTGGGATGCCTGTATGCCATTTTTTTCTCCCCGTGGTTCTTGTGATGCCGTGCAGGGAAGGTTTGCGCATCGGGACGTTGCCCGGCCATGGGTTGTTTTCCGACCCGGAGCATGTCTATGCAGAGATCATGAAGGTGCCGATCGAACAAGACAGGCAACCACCGGTAACAATCCAGATAAAGCAGCGCGTGAGCAAAAAGTGTTATCTGAAACACCTGAAGGCGATCAATGAACACATTCAGGCAGGCACCATCTATGAGATGAACTATTGTATTGAATTTTTCGCAGAGGGTGCCGTCATTGATCCTGTTGCCCTCTATGACTCCCTGAACAGCATTTCCCAGTCCCCTTTTTCCTGTTTTTACATGGCGGATGACAAATACCTGGTATGTGCCAGCCCGGAACGCTTCCTGCGAAAGCAGGGTGCGAAACTGATCTCTCAGCCCATCAAGGGGACCAGCCCGCGCGGTGACAGCCCGGAAGCCGACTGCCGGATGAAGCAATGGCTGGTTGCGGACCCCAAGGAAAGGAGTGAGAATGTGATGATCGTTGACCTGGTGCGCAACGACCTGTCGCGTACCGCACAGAAAGACAGCGTGCAGGTGGAAGAGCTTTACGGCGTTTATTCGTTCCGGCAGGTGCATCAGATGATCAGCACCGTTACTTCCCGGATACATCCTGATTGCCATTATCTTGATGTGATAAAAAACGCTTTCCCGATGGGCTCAATGACAGGTGCCCCGAAACACAGGGCCATGCAGCTGATCGACCGTTATGAGGATTCCCGCCGGGGTTTATACTCCGGCGCCGTGGGTTACATCAGCCCGGAAAAGGACTTCGATTTCAATGTTGTGATAAGAAGTGTTTTGTATAATGCAAAAAAACAGTATCTTTCATACATGGCGGGGAGCGCCATCACCATAGGGTCCGATCCGGAGAAGGAGTATGAGGAATGCCTGCTGAAAGCCCGGGCGATGGGGAAAGCCGTTTTGAACGCCAATGCCGGGACTTAAACCCTTAAACCCCTAAACTTTTAAACCCTTAAACCCCTAAACTTTTAAACCCTTAAACCCCTAAACTTTTAAACCCTTAAACCTCTTTCACCTTTCGACCTTTTGACAAATGATAAACAGATGAACCGAGCCATGATCATTGGTGGCCACACAGACGGATGACCATCGCATGGCGAGCTCCATGTGACCGAAATAAAAAAAGTTATGAAAAAAGCACTTGTATTCATTGTTTTTGCCGCAGCTGTCATAACGCTCTTGACCCCACAGGGCTTGCATGCCGGGGAGCGGGATGTTCGCGACATGACCCATCGCGAACGGGTCTTTGTCGGTGGGTTTCTTGGGATACAGCTGGGCAGTTTTACTGCCGTCAGTGTCAACCTGCATGGCGGGTACCGTATAACAAACAGGCTTTCTGCCGGACTGGGGGGCAACTACCAGTATACCAACGATACCTGGTTCGGGGAGTCTTATTCCTCCCATGTATACGGCGCAAATGTTTTTTCACGTTTCCGCATCTATTCACATTTCTTTGTCCATGCAGAATATGAACGCTTGCGTTTGCAATCGCGTTTGCCCCCGTTGAATCCCGATTTTGATCCCGACGACCGCACCACCATCACAGAAGAGAATTATTTTCTCGGGGCCGGATATGGCCTCCCCGTTTCAGAGCGGATTCGTTTGAACCTGCTCCTGATCTACAATTTTAACCAGGACAGCCAGGTCTATTTTGACAATCCATTTTTCCGGGTTGGGTTGGATGTGTATTTGTAACCGTTGTTGGCTTCCATAGGAACCATGGCGGGGACCTGCCGGCGTAGCCTAAGCGATGCTGACGAAACAAGCTAAGCGTAAGTTTTTTTATATGAAAGAATTTGGTCTCGTATTGGGTTTTCTAATGGCCACCATGGGTTAAACAAAACCGGTAACATGTTGGTTTAAGATGATAAGACCCCCGAATAATATTGATAAAAGCCTGTTTCACATAAATAACAATCGATTATGAAAACTGATCTTGACATTGCCAGGGCTGCCACCATGCGTCCAATTACGGAGATAGCGGCAAAACTGGGTATTGATGAACATGAACTCTACCAGTATGGTAATTACATGGCCAAGCTGCCGCTTCGTTTGATCGACGACAAGGTTGTCAGGAAGAAGAAGCTGGTGCTGGTGACGGCCATTACGCCAACCCCTGCAGGTGAAGGAAAAACAACCACGTCGATTGGCCTTGCGGAGGGCCTCAACCGTTTGGGCGTGAAGACCACTGTGGTAATCCGTGAGCCATCGCTCGGGCCTGTTTTCGGCATCAAGGGAGGTGCTGCCGGGGGCGGTCATGCCCAGGTGGTCCCCATGGAAGATATCAACCTGCACTTTACGGGTGACCTTGCGGCTGTTGAAAAGGCACACAACCTTCTCTCCGCACTGATAGACAATCATCTGCAGAGCAAGAACAATAAGTTGAACCTGGATCCCCGCAGGATCGTTTGGAAGCGTGTGATCGACATGAATGAACGGGCCTTGCGCCATATTGTCCTCGGACTGGGTGGTCCCAAACAGGGGGTGCCGCGTGAAACAGGTTTTGATATCACGGCTGCCTCCGAGGTGATGGCGGCATTGTGCCTGGCCAAAGACCTGGAAGACCTGAAAGAAAAGTTTGGCAATATCCTGGTCGGCTTCACCTATGACGATCAACCCGTGTATGCAAAAGAATTTAAGGCGCAGGGTGCCATGGCTGCACTGATGAAATATGCCATCATGCCAAACCTGGTGCAGACCCTGGAGGGCAATCCCGCCATTGTCCATGGTGGACCTTTTGCCAACATCGCCCAGGGCACCAACACGTTGATCGCCACGAAAATGGGGCTTAGCTTGTCTGACTATGTGGTTACGGAAGCCGGCTTCGCATCGGAACTGGGGGCTGAAAAATTCCTCAACATCAAATGCCAGTACGGTGGATTGACCCCCAATGCCTCCGTGGTGGTTGCCACGATCAGGGCATTGAAATACCATGGCGGGGCGAAACTTACCGCACTCAAAGAGCCCAATCCTGAGGCCGTCGGCAAGGGGTTGGAAAACCTGGAAAAGCATATTGAAAATGTCCGCCACTTCAACCTCAAGCCGGTGGTGGCGATCAATAAGTTTTACACCGATACCGATGAAGAGATCGCGATCGTGCAAAAACGCTGTGAAGAACTTGGTGTTCGCGTGGCTGTCTATGAAGGATGGGAAAAAGGAGGAGAGGGTGCCACAGAGCTGGCCCAGCTGGTCCATGACGCTGCCGAAAGTTGCACCACGTGCTTTGAGCCCCTTTACGACTTCAGATGGGATATTGAAAAGAAGCTCCACACCATTGCCACAAAGCTTTACGGGGCTGACCATGTGGAATATACCGTCAAAGCCAAGACACAGATAGCACAGTTTGAGAAGATCGGGCTTGACAAACTGCCGGTTTGTGTTGCCAAAACACAGAAATCACTCTCAGACGATCAATACGAGTTGGGCAGGCCAAAAGATTTTACCGTTAAGATCAGGGAGTTTGAAGTTGCGGCCGGGGCGGGGTTCCTTATCCCAATAGCAGGTACCATCATGCGTATGCCCGGGCTGCCATCCCAGCCATCTGCCGAGAAGATAGATATTGACAATGAAGGGAATATATCCGGATTGTTCTAAACCAAAAAGTCCTGCAGCTGTAACCTTTGCCTCTTTTTATAAGTATAATAGAATGCAAAGTGTTCATGTATAAAGTTGTATTGTCATGAAAATACAGAAAATTGCAGCTGTACTTACGGCTCTTTATTTTGTTTTTGGTTTGTTTTCGCTACAGGTAAGGGCTGAAGATGACGAGGTCCAGGAGAATAATCGTTCCCGTGGCCATATCGTCGGCACTTTGGCACATTTGGAACCGGAAGCTTACAACAAATTCTCTTTTGGCATCAGTGGTGGCGTTCTGACCACGTTTATGGATGTTAAAGAGGAGCCTTTCCTGCCCGACTCAGAAGAGATTACCTATGGCGGCAGGTTGATGCTTAATTACCATATGTCGCCGGTACTAACCATGCAGACCAACTTTCTTTACGGAGAGCTGAAAGGCATGGACACGGAAAACAACCTTACGTTTGAAACCGACCTGATGGAGGCAACACTGAATGCGCGCGTCAGTCTCAACACCTTGCTGCATCCTGCCAGCAGACTGAACCAGTCTGTCAACCTGTACGGCTTTATTGGCGCCGGGGTGCTGGGATACCGTTCACGGTTGTTTGAAAACAATTTCACTGCGCCAGTCAGCTTTTATGGGTATGAAAATGATGGCGTTACGAAGGATGACCTCCAGTTTGAACTGGCTGTTCCATTTGGATTGGGCATCAACTTCAAGGTTGCAGAAAGGCTGGATATTGGTGTTGAGACTGGTTTCAGGTATACCAGCTCCGACCGGCTGGACGCAATGCCCGTGACGGGGAGCCGTAAAGATATATATAACTTTACCAGTGTTGGCCTTACATTCAGGCTGGGCAGAAACACCAACTCCACAGACTGGGCGCCTCCCCGTGAAGCGATGTTTCCCGGTGATTTAAAAAGGGTGGAGCAACTGGCTGACCGTACAGAAAAGCTTGAGGATGACTTACATGCCCTGGGGGAAGCCCATGGGGCCGATGTGGATATCCTGCGAAAAGAGCTGGAAGGACTTGTTGAAAAACAGACGGACCTGGGTACACGTACCGCCCAGCTCTTTGGNGCCATCGATGATCTCACCGAACATGTCGTTAGGCTGGAGACCCAGATGGAAGAAGAGGTGACGCCCGAAGTATTTTATTCTGTACAGGTGATGGCGGTCCTGGAAGAGCTGTCGGTTGCAGAGGCACAATCTTACCTCAGGCTCAACAAAGACCTGGAAAGGTTTCATATCAACGGTTGGTATAAATTTATATCCGGCCGTTTCCATAACCTTGAGGATGCCATTCTTCAAATGCAACGTATCTGGGGGCGTGGTGTGAAAGATGCTTTTGTGGTCAAATACGAAGACGGAACACTCCGTCCGAGGTAAGAAAGACAACCAAAATAACAACCAGTTCTGTTACCGCCGGGATTGCCGGCGGTAGCTTTTTCATGCCGTCAATGAATATCCAGGCCATGCCGCATGTATATCAGGTGTTCCATGGTCTTCAGGATCTCTTCCATGTACTCATTGACGGCCTTGACACTGCCGGGTAGTGTGTAAATGAGTGTGTCTCCTATCAATCCTGCCACGCCCCTGCTCAACAGTGCATTTGGTTTTTCACGCCCGTATTTTACCCGGATCATCTCCATGATGCCCGGAATTTCTTTGTCAAGCATTGGCCGGACTGTCTCCACCGTGATATCCCTGCGCCCGATCCCTGTGCCACCTGTGGTAATGATCACATCCACTTCATCTTGGGTGGTTTTCTCCATGAGCGCATTGAGGCTGGAGGCATCATCCGGAATGATGCTGTGGATGAGCTTAATGTTTCTGGGTGTTGTGGCGAAATGTTGTTCAAGTGTCTCCAGGATTTGTGGTCCGCTGCGGTCGGTATATATCCCCTTGCTGGCCCTGTCGCTCAGGGTTATCACATGAAAGTGAAAGATCTTCGGTTTGTATTGCAAGACATCGCCGGGCCTTATGGGGCCTTGCCGTATCACCCGGGCAAAAATCCCCTCTTTGGGCATCACACAGTTACCCACTTCACGGAATATGGCACAGGCAGAACCATGACAGGCTTTCCCGATCTGGGTAACCTCAAGTTCCGCATTGTCACCGGAGAAACGGTCAAGCGGCAATGTTTTTACCAGTTCAACGCCCTGCGTGGTCAGGTTTTCGGCAAACTCTCCAAAAGCAATGGGACGCCCTGCCTGTTTTGAAAAACGGTCTATGCTTTCTTTTCCCAGCATGCTTACCTGCCGGTGCCATGGACCGGCATGGGCATCATTTATCACCCCATGATGATTCAGGGTGACCTCCTCCACAGGCCCTTTGATGGTGCCTTTTTCTTTAGAAACGTTAACTGACAATATTTTTAGTTCCATGAACACAAAAAATGATTGTACCGGGCAAACCCCTTATTCCTTTTTCTTTTCCAGCAACCTGACCTGGCCCAACGCCATCGATTTGTCAACGGCTTTACACATGTCATAAACGGTGAGCAAAGCTACGCTCACGGCCGTAAGTGCCTCCATCTCCACGCCTGTTTGTCCGCTGCACCGCACAGTGGCCGTTACCTCAACACCTTTTTGGGCTGCCTCGTCGATCAGTTTTGTCCCGACCTCAACCCTGGTGACTTGTAAGGGGTGGCACAGGGGAATCAGCTCAGATGCCCTCTTTGCCGCCTGTATGCCAGCTATCTCCGCCACCGTTAACACATCCCCTTTTTTTATCTGGTTTTCCCTGATCAGCCTGAGTGTTTCTTCCTGCATAAAGATCATTCCCTGTGCAACAGCCATCCGTCGCTGTATAGGCTTCGATCCCACATCCACCATCCTGGCTTTGCCCGCGTCATCTAAATGTGATAATTTTTTCATTTTTCCTCCGTTTCTGTGTGCTGTGCCTTCCATCGCTCCCTCGCTCCACCCAAAGTACCCGGATCAAGCTCACCCGCCGATGTTATGGAAGCAGTTATTGAGGCTGACCGTACCTTTTTCCGGTTTGTTGTCCAGTGCCATTTCCATGGCTTTTTGTATGCCAAGCAGGCGGATGTCAAATGACAGGTCGCTGAACAGGCAAGGCTTTACCTTCCCATCGCTTGTAAGGCGCAGCCTGTTACAGTGTTTGCAATCGCCGCCGGTGCCCCCTTTGACAATATCAAAATGGCCGGTTTGCAGGTCCATCTGCTGTATGAAGCGAATGTGCAGACCGTTCTCGTGGCAGTAGCGTTCAACGTTTTTTATATCCGTAACATCAGGCTGGTTCCCGACAACACAGTTAACCTTGATGGGTCGCAGTCCGGCTTCCCTTGCAGCTTGTATCCCGTCAAAAACTTTTTGAAGATCGCCTCCCCTGGTGATCCTTTTGAATTTTAGGGGATCAATGGTGTCGAGGCTGATGTTTATGCGTTTTAGGCCTGCGTTGGCCAGGGCTTTGGCAAACCTTCCCAGCAGCACGGCATTGGTGGTCATGGACAGGTCATTCAGTCCGGGGACTGCGGCAATCATGGATACCAGTTCTACGATATCTCTGCGGACCAGTGGTTCGCCGCCTGTCAGCCGGATCTTGTCAACACCCAGCGCCACCGCCACCGCCACAACCTGTTGCATCTCTTCGAAGGTAAGAATATCTTCATGCCGCAGCAGGCTCGGATCGTTCTCCGGCATGCAATAGTGACAGCGCAGGTTGCAACGGTCGGTGACAGAAATGCGTAAATAATTGATCTTTCTGTTAAAACGGTCTAACATCTGCCAATGCACCTTTCTTTATTTCGTGAATGCCTTTGGGGATCTTCATCAGGCCTTGCGCAAGACATATGGCGTGAATATGGGCCGATCCATGATACTGTACGGGGGTTATCTCCCCCATGTCATTCATGGTGACCGGCAGGAACTCCAGCCTGTCGGCTTTCTTGCGATGAAAATCAATACCCATGGGCATTTTTAGCTCCAACGGCTGGAAGCTGCATCCCATCATGGCATGCAACAAAGGCTTTACAAAGGTTTCAAAATTTATAAACGATGAAACCGGGTTGCCGGGCAGCCCAAAGATCGACGATCTGCCGGTACGTCCAAATACGGTTGGCCTTCCGGGTTTAACGGCTACTTTCCGGAACAGGATATCCACCTTGTTTTTGCGCATGATCTTTGGCACAAAGTCGAAGTCGCCGGCCGACACGCCGCCGGTCAGGATAACCACATCATTTTCCCTGAGCGCTTTACTGATAGCCTGGTCCGTTGCTTCCTCACTATCGGGGATGATGCCCATATAATTGGGAATGCAGTGCGTGGCCTTCACCTGTGCGATAAGCTGAAACGCATTGCTGTTCCTGATCTTTCCCGGGCCAGGGAAAGTGGTGGGCTCTACCAGTTCGTCGCCGGTAGATAACACAGCCACGCGGGGCTGTATGGCGACCAGGGGCCTGACGGCTCCCACAGAGGAAAAGATCGCGATATGCTGAGGCAGAATTGGCATGCCTTTTGGCCATACAAGATCTCCGGTTTTAACATCTTCTGCCTTGCGTGCGATGTTTGAAGCCGTTTTGTTGCCTGTGAACCGAACCCGGCCCGGCGCGGTTTCTTTCGTGTGCTCCACCATGATGACGGTATCGGCTCCCTGCGGCACCATGGCGCCTGTCATAATCTTCGTGCATTGCCCGGAGCCCACTGTCTGTCCGGGGATATCACCCGCAGCAAGAACTTCCAGAACCTCCAGCTCGCACCCCAAATCGACCCGTCTGCATGCATAGCCATCCATGGCAGCCTTGTCAAAAGGGGGCATGTCCACATCTGAATGCACGTCCTCCGCCAGCACACGGAAAAGTGAATCCTGGAAGTCCACCCTTTCGGTACCTGTCCTGCTTACGTCCTTTAAGATGATGGCCAGTGCCTCTTCAAAGCTGTGCATGTGTGATAGCGTTTCAGGTTTCCCTGTATCCCATTTTAGCGGTTAAGCATTTCTTTTTCTTCGGTTCCCTTACAGGTCGATCACCTGGTATTCATGAACCAACGTGTTGATCATCAAAAGTTTGTTCTTCAGAACCCCCTCCTTGTCCAGGAGGATCTTGAGTGTTTCCGCTACTTGAATGGAGGCAGCCAGCGCCGGGGTGAAAGAGGGGTTCCCCAGATCTGTCTCCGCCCCTTTGTTAACATTCGTGGGGTATATTTTCTCCAGAAGCCGGCCGCCTGGCATGATGGTGCCAACATGTGCGTACCAGCCCGCTATGGCCCCAAATACCATGGGGATGTTGAGTTCCGAAGCCACCTCTTCCACAATACGGCGTGAGGAGATGTTGTCAAGTGCATCACAGATAATATCATGGTGGCCCAGCAGTTCTTTTGCGTTTTCTTTTGTGAGAAACTGATGCCTTGCGGCGACCGAGATGTCGGGATTGACAAGCCTGACCCGTTTTTCTGCAGCCAATGCCTTTGGTTTGCCTGTATTTCCGGGAAGGGACAACAGCTGCCGGTTCAGGTTCGAAACTTCGAACACGTCGCCATCGATCAGGGTAAGATGACCGATGCCCAGACGAGCAAGCATCTCGATGATATGTCCGCCGAGACCGCCACATCCCACCACGGCCACACGGAAAGAGCGCAAACGCTGGTTTTCTTCCGGGCTGAGCATTTTTTCGTTGCGGACATAACGGTCTTTCAGATCCCGATCCATGCTTTGTTCTTTTGATTGCGAAGTTACAAAAAACCGATGTATGCGTGGAAACGCTTTGCTTCCACTGGTAATTTTTTCATCTGCAAGCGGGCCACAGGATAGGATTGGTGGATGGTTGAGATGCGATGTGCCGCTTGCCCCTGGTGAGGTTAAAGGCAAATCCGCCTTTGATGCATCAGAAACGGGGATCTTTCTTTTAGGTAGCTTTTTCTTTGGATGGGAGCCAAAGAAAAAGTACATCGCCGCCGAAGGCGGAAGAACGATGGAACGAAGCTGTTGGCTGTTAGCTATTGGCTTTTAAACCCTTTAAACCATTCAACCCATAAACCTTTAAACTTTTAAACCCTTAAACCTATTTGACATTTCAACCTTTGGACAAAATATGAAAAAATAACATGTACATTTCTCCTGTAAAAAAACACCACCATCTTTTGTGCTGATCGAGGACGGAAGAACGAAGGAACGATGGAACGAAGCTGTTGGCTGTTGGCTGTTAGCTATTGGCTTTTAAACCTTTAAACCATTCAACCCATAAACCTTTAAACTTTTAAACCCTT
>SL_3KL_010_SEDDRAFT_10002152_pt1 | contig 18024 bp, 13 predicted proteins | sample SodLakKL_010_SED_2_FD_10381 | JGI IMG/M metagenome (IMG submission 10381) | reverse complement strand
GAGCCTGTTCAGCAGCCACCATGCCGTTGGTTTCGCGGCCGCTCAGGCGTTGGAGCAGGCGGGTGAAGTCGTCGCCGATCAGGTAGAGGATGGGGATCAGCCCCAGCGTGATGACGGTGGCGAAGACGATACCGAAGGCCAGAGAGGTTGCCATCGGGATGACGATTTGCGCCTGCAGGCTGGTCTCGAAGAACACGATTGGCGCCAGTCCCAGGAAAGTGGTCAACGAGGTCAGGATGATCGGGCGGAAACGAGCCCGGGTGGCCTTGACTGCCGCTTCGATGCGCGACTGCCCAAGCCTGCGATGCCGGTTGACGAAATCCACCAGGATCAGGCTGTCGTTGACCACCACACCGGCCAGGGCGATGATGCCGAACAGGCTGAGCATGCTGACCGGTATACCCAGGATCAGGTGGCCGATGACCGCCCCGATCATGCCGAACGGGATCACCGACATGATCAGCAACGGCTGCAGGTAGGACCGCAGCGGGATGGCGATCAGCGCATAGATCAGGAATAGAGCGAAGAATGTGCCCCACAGCAGGTCCGTGCGGACTTCCTGCTGACTGCGGGTCTGGCCTGCCAGTCGGTAGCGCACGCCGGGATAGCTGTCGAGGATCTGAGGCAGGTAGGTTTCGCGCAACTCTGATGCGATGCGTCCCGGTTCAGCGATGTCGGTATCAACACGGCCGGTCACGCTGATGGAGCGTTCGCGGTCAAAACGTCGAATGGTTGACGGGCTGGAGCCCTGGATCACTTCGGCGACCGCGTCGAAGGGGATTTCCTGTCCGTCGGGGGTGCGGATACGCATGGATTCCAGGTAACCCTCAGAAGTCCGCTGCTCGCGGGGGTAGCGCACCATGACCCGGACATCGTCCTGACCGCGCTGAATGCGCTGGACTTCCTCGCCGAAGAAGGCCTGGCGCACTTGCAGCGCCAGATCCTGCTGGCTTAGGCCCAGTACTTCGGCCTCGGGGCGAATCTCTAGTTGCAGTTCGCGCATGCCGCCCTCGAAGGAGTTGCGGATGTCGTAGGTGCCGTCAAAGGCGCGGATGCGAGCCTCCAGGTCGGCAGCAGCTGCTTCGAGCTGTCCGAGGTCGCGCCCGACCAGCTGGAATGACAAGTCGGGACCGTCACCGCCCGGGCCGCCTGCGCCGCCGACGCGCAAGCCACGAACGCCCGGCATTTCGCCCACCTGCTCGCGCCAGCGCCGTTCGATCTCACGCGTGGTAATGCGGTCGTCGTCGGTGCGGGTCAGTTCGACCAGCATGCCGCCTGTCGTCTCGGAGCCGGACCAGGCGAAAGTGGTGCGCACGACTGGGTGATCCAGTGCCAGTGCTTCCTGCATTTGCACGTCGACTTCACGCAGCGCCTGCTCGAGGCGATCCATGTTGCCGTGGGTGACGTAGGCTGGCGTGCCCTCGTTCATTTCCAGGTCCACGCGCATGAAATCGCCGGCAATATCGGGAAAGAAAACGACGCGCAGGAAGCCACCGACGATCAGGCCCAGCGACAGGATGAGTATCGAGATGAAGCCTGCCAGCGCAAGGTAGCGATTCTTCAGCAGCACTCGCAGGGACGGCAAATAGTATTTGTCCACCATGTGGAACATGCCGTCGGAGAAGCCGCGCTGGAAGCGCACGAAACGGTTGGGCGTGTCGGTCTCGTATTTCTTGACCCGCATGTGGGCGAGGTGAGCCGGCAGGATGAGCTTCGACTCGACGATGGACATGATTAGGCACAGCACCACGACCCAGCCGATGGCGGCAAAGAACTGCCCCTGGACGCCCGAGACCAGCAGGATGGGCAGGAAGGCGGCGATGGTGGTCAATACGCCAAACGTCGCAGGAATGGCGACCTTGTGCACGCCGTTGACCACGTTCTCGATGGAATGGCCCTTGGCCCGTATTTCGGTGTAGGCGGATTCGCCCATGATGATGGCGTCGTCGACAACAATGCCTAGAACCACCAGAAAACCGAACAGGCTGATCAGGTTGATGGTTACCCCGACCACTGGCAATAGCCACATGGCACCGAGGAAAGCGACCAGCAGACCGACCATGACCCAGAAGGCCAGCTTCAGGCGCAGGAACAGGGTCAGGATCAGAAACACCAGCGCGGCCCCGGCGAACAGGTTCTTGCCCATCATCTTCAGGCGGTCGCCGAGGTAAAAGGAAATGTCGGCCCACCAGTCCACGCCGATGCCGGCCGGCAGTGTTTCCTGCTTGTTTTCGATGAACTCGCGGACTTCCTCGGAAATGGCCAGTGCGTTCTGTTCACCGATCGAAGAGACGCGAATGGCGATGGCCGGCTCGCCGTTGTGGCGGGAATAGAAATCGCGGTCGACGAAGCCGTCGCGGATGTTGGCGATATCGCGCACGCGCACGCGGCTGCCGTCGGGATTGGTGCGCACCACGATGTCCTCGAAGTCCCGACCGACGTAGGCCTGGCCAATGGTGCGGACCAGCACGTCGCCACCGGTGGTTTGAATGCGTCCACCGGGCAGGTCCAGAGACGAGCGACGAATGGCCTGGGCGACATCGGTGAGGGTCAGGTTGTAGGCCCTGAGTGTTTCCTCCCGCACTTCGATGGCGACCTCATAGGGACGCGCGCCGATCAACTCGGCCTGGGTAACCGAGGGCAGGGCGGTGATGTCGTCGCGAATCTGGCGGGCAAATTCCTTGAGCGTGCGCTCGGGTACGTCGCCGTAAACCGACACCCAGATGACTTCCTGCGTCCAGGTATTGCGGCGGTAGGTGGGGCGCTCGGTTTCGGCGGGGAAGGTGGCGATGGAATCGACCCGCATCTTGATGTTGTCGAGTACCTCGAGCACGTCGTACTCGGGCTCGACTTCGACGGTAACCGTGCCCGAACCCTCTCGCGCTGTGGCGATGATCTCGCGGACTCCCTCGAGATCCTGGATGGCCTCCTCGATCTTGATCAGTACGCCTTCCTCGACATCGCGAGGCGTGCCACCGCGATAGGGCACGCTGACGGTGACGTAGTTGGTCTCGATGCGCGGCTGCACTTCCTTGGTGATGGTCATGGCCGTGTACAGGCCGCCGGCGATCAGGCACACCATCAGCAGGTTGGCCGCCACGTTGTTGTGGGCAAACCAGGCAATGATGTTGCCATACCAGTTGCGTTCGGGAATCACGAGTCTTCCTCCCGCATGGCGGCCAGGTCACCGGCCGGCAGAACACGTAACTCCGGCTCGGGGCCGTCGGCCGAGCGCGTTTGCAGCAGCATGCCGGGCAGCGGTACGGGAATCGCGGTCGTTATGACACGCTCGCCGGTCTGGATATCGTTATGCAGGTAGACCCGGTGCGCGGTGGCACGGACAACCTGGACATTGCGAATTTCGAGCCGATCGTTCTCGTCGGCCATAAACAGGGTGTCCCCCTCGCGCAGGGCCGAGCGCGGCAATTCGATCAGTCCTTCGGCGGACCGTCCACGCACTTCGGCCTGGACAAACGTGCCCATCTGCAAAGGCAGCGGTTGCAGGTTGCCGAGCAGTCCGTAGGGATCGTCGACCTGAACAACGGCGTAGCTCAGGCGCGTGTTCTCGTCGACCACGCCCTCGGTTCGAACCACGCGCCCTGTCCAGTGACCACGCTGACCGCCGACGCTGCCGGTCAAGGTTACCGGGGTGAAGTAAGTGTCGAACCTGCCCGGTCGGGGCAGATCAAGAAAGGCCAGATCCTGGTCCGATAGCGGCAGCCGGATTTCGGCCACGTCCACGGCAAAGGCCTGTCCCAAAGATGTGCCCGCGCTGACGTACTGGCCCAGGTCGATGTCGCGCACACGCACCAGGCCGTCGTAGGGCAGACGGATACGGGTACGTTCCAGGTTGCGCTCGGCGCGCATCACGGCCGCCTCCGCGGCCTGCACGGCCGCTTCCGCCCCGGCCAGCTGCGGCAGGCGCAGCACCAGATCGCTGGGCTGGCGCTCGCTGCCGTGCATGCGCTCCCAGTCCTTTCGGGCCTGCTCTGAACGGGCTCGTTCATCGGCCAGTTGGGCCTCAGCTGAGGCCATCTCGGCACGTGCCTGCAGCAGGGCGGCCTCGTAGTCGCTGGGATCGATTTCAGCCAGAACTTCGCCGGCGCGGAAGAATCCGCCCGCCGAAAAGCTTTCCGAGACCTCAACGACCCGGCCGGCGACTTCGGCGACAATGGTGGTTTCGGTGCGCGGCTTGACCGTGCCTTGGGCGTTGACATTGAAATGACCGTCGCTGGCGTCGGCCTCGATGACTTCGACCAGCATGGCGGCGGTCGTGGCCTCGCGCTCGGGTGGGGAGGGTCGATTCATGGCCAGCAGCGCCACGACCAGAATCGAGATCAGGATCAGCGCAGGCGGCAGCAGGATGGCGAAAGTCTTTTTCACGGATGGTTTTCCCGCAGTCGGTATTGCAAATAGTTGGATGACATGGTGCCAAAACGCACCGTTCCTGACACGTGCCAGAAGGCATGGTACGAAAGTCACGGTCCTGGACGATGACTGGAAAAATACTGCCGCCACCCCAACGTTAACGAGCTTGCGTTAGACTGCCAAATGGCTGTAAAGATCACTGCCCCATGGACAACAGGATCCACCTCAAGACCCCGGACGAAATAGAAGCCATGCGAGTTGCCGGCCAACAGGCCGCCAGTGTACTGCGCCTGGTACGCGAGCACGTGAAACCCGGGGTCACCACCGGTGAACTGGACCGGATCTGTCACGAGTACATCGTCGACGAACTCAAGGCGGTTCCGGCGCCGCTTAACTACCGCGGTTTCCCTAAGTCGATTTGCACTTCCCTCAACCACGTGGTCTGCCACGGTATTCCTGGCGACCGGAAGCTCAAGGACGGCGACATCCTCAACATCGACGTCACCGTCATCCAGGACGGTTGGCATGGCGATACTTCGAAGATGTTCTACGTCGGCGACCCCTCGGTGAAGGCGCGCCGCATCTGCGAAGTTGCTCACCGGGCGCTGCTTACCGGCATCGAGATGGTGCGCCCGGGTGTGACTCTGGGTGATATCGGTCACGCCATCCAGACCTATGCCGAGGGGCAACGCTGCTCGGTGGTACGCGAATATTGCGGCCACGGCATCGGACGCGGCTTTCACGAGGCCCCCCAGGTGCTCCACTACGGCCGCCCGGGCGAGGGTGTGGTACTCGAGCCGGGAATGACCTTCACCATCGAGCCGATGGTCAACCTGGGCAAGCGCCACACACGCCTGCTGCCCGACGAATGGACCGTGATCACGCGTGATCGCAGCCTTTCAGCGCAGTGGGAGCACACCATGGCGGTCACCGCCGACGGTGTCGACGTGCTGACCCGGTTGCCCGACGACGAGCTGTGACCGAACGACTGAGCGCCGTTCCAGCCACCCGCGACTGCCTCGACATGGCGGCGCTGGCCGAGTTACCGGACGATAGCTCGGTTCTTGCGCGGGCACTTTCGACGATGCGCAAGGAGGCCGACACGGAGTTGCACCGAAACTTCGAATCCGGCACCGACATTCGCGAACTGGTCCACGCCCGCGCCTGGGTGATGGAGCAACTCGTTCTGGCCGCCTGGGAGCGGCTGGCCCCGGTTGACGGTGGGCTCGAGCTTTGTGCGGTCGGCGGATTCGGCCGCGGTGAGCTGCATCCTCACTCGGATGTCGACCTGCTCATTCTCAGACCCGACAGCAACGATCTCGACGAAGCGGCACTGGAACGCTTCATACAGGTGCTGTGGGACGCCGATTTGCATCCGGGTCAGAGCGTGCGCACGGTGGCCGAGTGCGTGACCGAGGCCGGTGGAGACGTCGGGGTCGCGACCAACCTGATGGAATCACGACTGCTGGCCGGCAATGGTGTCCTGTTCGAGGCCATGCGCAAGGCGACCGACGCGCCGGTGCTGTGGCCGGCGGCCGAGTTCTTCAGCGCCAAGAGCGAGGAGCAGGAAGAACGCCACGCCCACTTCGAGGACACCATATACAACCTCGAGCCCAACCTGAAGGAAGGCCCCGGCGGGCTCAGGGACATGCAGATGATCGCCTGGGTGACGCGCCGGCATTTCGGCACCTCGACCCTGCACGGCCTGGTCGAGCACGAGTTTCTGAGCGAGCGCGAGCACGAGGACCTGGTGGCCGGCCGCGACTATCTATGGCGCCTGCGCTGGGCGCTGCACGAACAGGCCGGCCGCGCCGAGGAGAGACTGCTGTTCGAACACCAGCGTCGCATGTCCGAACAGTTCGGCTTCGGCGATTGCTCGAAGTCCAATCAGCCCGTCGAGCAGTTCATGCAGGGCTACTACCGTCACGTGATGCAACTGGCGCGGCTCAACGAGCGCCTGCTGCAGGCGTTCGAGGAGGAATTGCTGGTCGGACGCCGTCACCTGCCGTCGGCCGATATCGACGAGCACTTCCGGCTGCACCACGGCTACCTGGAATTGAAGGACCCGCATGCCTTCGTGCTCGACCCGCACCTGATCATGCGCATGTTCCTGGTGCTGGCCGATCATCCCGAGGTGCGCGGCGTGCGCGCCAACACCATCCGCCTGGTACGCGATCACCTCTACCTGATCGACGAGCACTACCGCAACGACCCGGAAGTGCTTGCCATGTTCCTGGAACTGCTACGCCGGGAGCGCTGCGTTTACAGCCAACTGGCCAGGATGAATCGCTACGGCGTGCTGGCCGCGCTGTTACCGGCGTTTGCACAAATTACCGGGCGCATGCAATTTGACCTGTTCCATGTCTACACGGTCGACCAGCACACCCTGTTCGTGATTCGCAACCTGCGCCGCTTTGCTTATGCCAAGCATCCCGAACGGTTTGCCCGGGCGATCGAGATCTTCAAACGGATCGAGCGGCCGGAAGTGCTCTACCTGGCCGCACTGTTTCACGATATTGCCAAGGGTCGCGGTGGCGATCATTCCGAGTTGGGCGCGGTCGATGCGCGCGAGTTCGTCGATCGCCTGGACATGCCGGAGGCCGATCGGGAGCTGGTCGTCTGGCTGGTGCTCGAACACCTGCTGATGTCGCGTACCAGCCAGCGCGAGGATATCTCCGACCCGGACGTGGTCAATCGTTTTGCCGAAGCGGTTGGCACGCGTCACCGTCTTGACCATCTTTTCGTCCTTACCGTGGCCGATATCGCCGCAACCAGCCCCAAGCTCTGGAACTCCTGGAGGGACAGCCTGTTGTGGGAGCTCTACGTGGCGACCGACGAAGCACTGGATCGGGATCAGCCGGTCGATCGGCAGACCAGCCTGGACGAGACCCGGGCCGATGCCGAGCGACTACTGCTTGATCGAGGTCATGATCGTTCGGAAATCGACTGCTGCTGGCAGCAATTGCCCGATCGGGCCTTTCTCAGACTGGATCCGGAGCAACTGCTCTGGACCACGGAGCTGGTCCTGGCCGCCGAGGCGCTGCCACGGGTGGCCTGCCAGCGCCATGACGACAAGGGCATCAGCGAAGTCTTCGTCCACGCCGAGGATTTTCCCGGCCTGTTCGCCGTGGTCGCGCGTGAACTCGATCGCATGCAGCTCAACGTGCTGGCCGCACGTGTCATCACCACCCGTGACGGCAAGAGCTGGGACATCTTCCAGGTCATGGATGCCAACGGCCAGCCGCTCAATGATTCCGATTCGGTCCGGCTGGAGCACTCGCTGATCGAGCAACTCTCCGCCAAGCAGGTGCGTCCGCTGCCGCCGCGGCCGGTGCCGCGACGTCTGCAGCCGTTCATGGGCAAGGCCGAGATCGACTTGCGACAGGCCGACGGCATGACCGAGCTTGAAATCGCCGCCACCGACCGCCCGGGCCTGCTTTCGGCGATTGCCGAGGCGCTCGTGGCCTGCGGCGCACGCCTGCACGACGCCCGCGTGGCCACCTTCGGCCAGCGTGTCGAGGACATGTTCACCATCAGCGACGCTGAAGGCGGGGCGCTGGACGAGGAAGCCTGCCAGGCGCTGGAAAAGGAGTTGAGGGGACGGTTGGATGTTGGTTGAACAGTGTGGAGTGTGACAGGTGGTGGGAAACGAAAAATGTAAAACGTGAAACGTGGGGAATGCTGTGCTGTCTTGTGGCGGCGGTGGCCAATGGCGGGGCCATGCCATTGGCCAGCACGGACAAGATCGAAACCCGGGAGTTTGCCCCCGTTTTACGTTTTACGTTTCCCGTTTAAACGCCAGACGAACCAATAACTAAACGAGAGAATCGATGTTGAACGAAATGGACAAACTCAAGCACGCCATCGAGGAAGCCTGGGATCAGCGCGATCAACTGCGGCCTGACACGGCACCGGATGCGCTGCGGGCCAAGGTCGACACTTGCCTTCAGGGGCTTGAAAGTGGTGAACTGCGCGTGGCTGAACCGGCTGAAGACGGCTGGAAGGTCAATGGCTGGCTCAAGCAGGCCATCCTGTTGCACTTCCGCATGACGGCCAACCGCGAGATGAAAGGCGGAGTGAGTAATTATTACGACAAGGTCGATCTGCGCTTCGCCGACGATGTGGACCCGCCGGCCAAATGCGGCGCCCGGATCGTGCCGACCGCCACCGTGCGGCGTGGTGCGCATATCGGTGACGATGTCGTGCTGATGCCCAGCTACGTCAATATCGGTGCCTACGTCGGCCCGGGCAGCATGATCGACACCTGGGCGACCGTGGGCTCCTGCGCCCAGATCGGTGCCGGTGTGCATATCTCCGGTGGTGCGGGGATCGGCGGTGTCCTCGAGCCGCTGCAGGCCAACCCGACCATCATCGAGGACGGTTGCTTCATCGGTGCGCGCTCGGAAGTGGTCGAGGGCGTGATCGTGGAGAAGGGGGCGGTCATCGGCATGGGCGTCTTCCTCGGCCAATCGACCCGTATTTATAATCGCGAGACCGGCGAGATCACCACTGGTCGCGTGCCGGCCGGCTCGGTCGTGGTCGCCGGCAGCCTGCCGGCCAAAGACGGCAGCCATAGCCTGTATGCCGCCGTCATCGTCAAGCAGGTCGACGAGAAGACCCGCGCCAAGACATCGGTCAACGAACTGCTGCGGGCTGGCTGAATAAAAAAACCCGGCGGGTCGTCCCGCCGGGGATTGCCAGAAAAAAGGTGGGCGTTGTTGCTTCGGGGTACACAAGAGAGGATAGAGCGCCCAACCCCTGCCGGGTTACTAACGAGATCATTGACCTCGTTAGTAATTAGTCGGCCCTGGCAGAAACGAATTCCGGATACGCTTCCATTCCGCATTCCCCGCTGTCCAGGCCGGAAAACTCTTCTTCTTCACTGACCCGAATGCCGACCAGGGCCTTGAGGATGGCCCAGACAACGAGGCTGGCGGTGAATACGAAGGCGAAGATCACGGCGAGGCCGGCCAGCTGTCCGAGCAGACTGGCGTCTGGGTTGCTAAACAATACGGCCAGTACACCCCAGACGCCGACCACGCCGTGCACCGAAATCGCACCCACCGGGTCGTCGATCTTCAGCCGATCCAGTCCGATGATGGACAAGACCACGATCACGCCGCCGGTGGCGCCGATCACGGCTGCCAGCAGGGGGGGCGGGGCCAGCGGTTCGGCGGTGATCGAAACCAGTCCGGCGAGTGCGCCGTTCAATGCCATGGTCAGGTCGGCCTTGCCGAACATGAGCCGTGCGAGCACCAGAGCTGCCACCAGCCCGCCGGCCGCGGCCAGGTTGGTGTTGACGAACACCTTGGCGACATTGTTGGCCGAATCGACGTTCGAGACCATCAGCTCGGACCCGCCGTTGAAACCGAACCATCCCATCCAGAGGATGAACATGCCCAGGGTGGCCAGCGGCAGGTTGCTGCCGGGAATGGCGTTGATCTCGCCTGAGGGACCGTATTTGCCCTTGCGTGGCCCGAGCAGCAGCACCCCGGCCAGGGCGGCCGAGGCGCCGGCCATGTGAACGATGCCCGATCCGGCGTAGTCACTGTAGCCGAGACCGTCCAGAAAGCCTTCGCCCCAGCTCCAGTAGCCCTGGATCGGGTAGATCACGCCGGTCAGCACCACGGCGAAGGCCAGGAAGGCCCAGAGCTTCATGCGCTCGGCTACCGCACCGGAGACGATGGACATGGCCGTGGCCACGAATACCACCTGGAACATGAAGTCGGACAGGTTGGAATAGTAGACGTCACCGTCGCTGGCCAGCACCTCGTCGAGGGTGTTGTCGCCCCCCAGGAAGAAGCTCAGGCCGGGAATGAAGCCGTTGCCTGACTCCGGATACATCAGGTTGTAGCCGACGATCATGTACATCAGGCAGGCAATGGCATACAGGGCCACGTTCTTGGTCAGGATCTCCACGGTATTGCGTGTGCGGACCAGTCCCGACTCCAGCATGGTGAAGCCGGCTGCCATCCACATCACCAGAACGGCACAGATCAGAAAGTAGAAGGTGTCCAGTGCGTACTGAACTTCGATTACGGATTCCATCGGTAGGGTTCTCCCGGGAGTTGGTGGCGCGTTACAGTGCGGATTCGTCGGCTTCACCGGTGCGGATGCGTATGACCCGCTCCAGTGAAGTGATGAAGATCTTGCCGTCGCCTACCTTGCCGCTGTGGGCGCTGGAAAGAATGGCCTCGGTAATGTCTTCGACATCCTCGTCCTGGGCGGCGACTTCCAGCTTGATTTTCGGAAGGAAGCTGACCTTGTATTCCGCCCCCCTGTAGATCTCGACGTGGCCTTTCTGTCGGCCGTAGCCCTTGATTTCGGTAACGGTCAGGCCCTGTACACCCGCCTGTTCGAGTGCTGAGCGCACATCGTCGAGCTTGTAGGGTTTGATGATGGCGGTAATCAGTTTCATGCCGCGTCTCCTTTGAAGTGTGGGAATGGCATTGGTCATGAGGGCTGAAGCGTCGATCAGTCGCATGTGCAGTTGGCAATGCTTCAAGCAAGCTTCGTGCCATCGTCCAGGAGCGCACGTGACAGACAGCCAATCAATGGGCTTGCCGATGATTGGTTGCTTTTTTTAAGGTCTTCTCGAACCGGCTTGATGCGTCAAGACTCAACAGGCGCCATGAAAACTGCCCATAAGTTGTGCAATGGAATCCAGAAGCTCTCTGGCAGGAAGACTCACGACGGGTCAGCTTCAGCGGTTCTCCGGGGGAGCGGTTAAAGGATCATCCGTAGCATCGTTATTGCCGAGTGCCGGGCTTGCACCGGTCTGGCACAAGTCGTGCATCTCCCGTTTCGGCAACGCCTGGTTTGCCGTAACAGTCACTTGAAGGAGTTCATGTCATGACCAGAACAATCATCGGCCTGCCCACGGCAACGTTCCTGTTGATCTCGGCCGCAGGCACAATCGGTTGCGTGGAAGCGGTCAGGGCCGAAGTCACCGGCAACATCGGAGTGGTATCCAACTACTTCTTTCGGGGCTTTTCAGAAACCGACGGCGGCGCGGCCGTGCAGGGCGGTCTCGACTTTGAAACGGATGGCGGTATCTACCTGGGCACCTGGGCATCGAACGTTGATTTCGGTGATGGCACGACATATGAGCTGGACTTGTATCTTGGTTTCGCCGGCGAGCTTGGCAACGGCCTGGGCTATGACGTGGGCTACAACCAGTACCTTTATCCGGATGCCCCGGGCAGCGCCAGTTTCGGCGAAGTCTATGGCGAGCTGAGCTTCGGGTTGTTCTCGGGCGGTCTGGCCTACACCATCCATGACAGCAGCGACTCCGCACTCGAGACGGGCGACTTGTACTTTCATGCCGCTATCGAGTTTGCTCTGGTCGATGACTACAGCCTTGGTTTCCTGGTCGGGCGCACGGCCTTCGATGATGCCGAAGCCGAGAGTTACACTCACTTCACGGCCACTCTCGGCAAGGAAACGGCAGCATTGGGGGCTTTCAGCCTGAACATGGAGTATGAGGATACTTTTGACAAGGACCTGAAGGCATGGGTTGGCTGGTCACTCGCGTTCTGAGCCCGTTCATGCCCGTTCTCGTTGCCCCGGGTTCGAATTGTCGCCCTTTTTCACGTTTTTGAAAAAAGTTGGCGGTATCCTACGGGTATGGACATCTACGGCATTAAAACCTGCGATACCTGTCGCAAGGCCCGCAAGTGGCTGGACGAGGCCGGAGTGACCTACCGTTGGCACGATCTTCGCGAGGAGGTCCCCGACCAGGGGACCCTGAGGCGCTGGTTGGATGAGGTCGGTGCAGACAAGCTGGTCAATCGGCGCTCGACGACCTGGCGCGGGCTGGATGACGACGACCGGGCGCGGGCCGCGACCGTCGATGGTGCGCTGTCGCTTCTGCTGTCATACCCGACGCTGGCCAAGCGGCCGATTATCGATACGGGAGAGGTCGTTCTGGTCGGTTTTACCGACCAGACCGGCACCACCCTGCTGGAGTTGCCATGAGTCAAGCAGCGCCTGAAGGGTCCGCGCCGCTGGCGCCGGTGACTCGCGAGATGCGCGAGGCCCGCGAGGTTCACCTCTCGCCGCTGGCTACGCGTTCGGCCGACAGTCGTGGACGCGAACGGGAGGAAGTGCCGGATCCGTATCGCACCGAGTTCGAGCGCGACCGCGATCGGGTGCTGCATTCCAAGGCCTTCCGGCGCCTGAAGCACAAGACTCAGGTGTTCATCAATCCCGAGGGTGATCACATCGTCACCCGCATGAGCCATACCCTGCAGGTCACACAGGTTGCGCGTGCCATTGCCGTGGCGCTGGGTCTCAACGAAACGCTGACTGAAGCGATCTGCCTGGCGCATGACTGCGGACATACGCCGTTCGGCCATACCGGCGAGGCGGCGCTGTCGGAATACGTCGAGGCCGGCCAGTGGCTGCACTCGGAGCAGGGCGTGCGTATATTCAATGTACTCGAGCCGCGTAATCTGACCTGGGAAGTGATCGACGGCATTCGTGCCCACACCTGGCGGGTCAAGCCCCCGCCGCACACCGCCGAGGGCTGGGCCTGCCGTTTTGCCGACCGCATCGCCTACCTCAATCATGATCTGCAGGATGCGGTCCGGGCCGGCGTGATCTCGGCCGACGATGTGCCGGAAGAGATCACCGAGGTGCTTGGCCCGCTCAACGGGCGCAGCTGGATCAATGGCATGATCGAGGCGGTTATCGACGAATCGGTCAGGCGCGGCAAGGTGACCATGTCGGCCGATGTGTTGCTGGCCATGAAGCATTTCCGTGAATTCATGTTCGAGCGTGTTTACCTGCGCCCCGAGGCCCGGGCCCAGGCAGATCGTGCCCGTGGCGTGATACATCAGTTGGTCGAACACCTTCTGCACCATCCCGACCAGATTCCCGACAGCTACAGGATTGCCGAGGCCGACACCCTCACGCAGGTGCTCGATTACGTCGCCGGCATGACCGACCGCTACGCGCTCAACCTCCATGATGAATTGTTTCGACCGCGCGGTCTGGTGTGATGCCTGAAGACGGCTCCCTTCTGTATCTCGCCTACGGTTCCAATCTTCATCCGCGTCGCCTGCGTGAACGCATCGGCGAGATCAAACTCGCAGGCGTAGTGGAATTGCCCGGTTGGCGGCTGTGCTTTGACAAGCGCGGCGCCGACGGGTCGGCCAAGGCCAACCTGCGCCCCGCCCCCGGAAGTGATCAGGTGGCCTGGGCCGCCGCATACCGCGTGCAGCCGAATCAATTGCCGGCCCTCGACCGCTTCGAGGGCTGTGGAGGCGGCTACGAAACGTTCCGCTTTGATGTCTCTGTTCAGGGGCGCTGGCAACCGGCACTGGCCTACCTGACACCTTCCCACTGGACGACTGAATCGATGCGGCCCTACGACTGGTACCGTGCCTTGATTGTTGCCGGCGCCGGGTACCTCGGGCTTCCTGCAGCATACGTCGCTTCCATAAGGGCTTTTCCGGTCATTATCGATCCGGATACAGGCCGTCGCCGGGCAAGACTGGAACTTGCCGAGCAGTGCAAGCGTGACGTGCGCCCCGCATTGCATTAGCGTTGCGTGATCTGTTACCGTTGCGTTTTAGCGAAATTAATTCCGTGGCAAGAGCGGGTCAGTATCCCGAACTTGCCGGAGACACGTTGTGTCCGATTCGGGGTTTCATTGTGGAGCAGGCTGGATATGGGGCTATATCCGGTTGTGTGCTCCGAGCCCGTTCTGGTCGCGGATGACTGACCCGTTGTGCCATTGGGAGGGATCCGCATGAGTTACCAGCTTTTCAGGTTGTTCGGTGCTGCCGTTCTGGCAGCCACCGTCTCCACTTCATTCGCATCGGCCGGGGAAGACGAGGCCGAGATCCTCAAACGTCAGATCGAGGCCATGCAGCAGCAGTTGCTGGAAATGCAGCAGCAGCTGGGTGACCTGCGCGAGGAGCGTGATCGTGAGCGTGAAGAGCGCGAGGAGATCGAGACACGCATCGTTCAGGTCGAGGAATCGGTGACGGAAGAAGACACCGATGGTATCGACGTTGGCGGTGCCGTGCGGTTGAACGTCTGGTGGCAGGATTACAACGATCAGATCAAGGATCGCTACAGCGACTTCGAACTGGAACTGTTTCGTATCAACTTCAGTGGCTCGATCGGTGATGTATTGCTTGATGCCGAATGGCGCCGCTATAACGACTTTCAGGCCATTCACCATGCCTGGGTTGGCTATGACTTCTCCGATGAACTGCAGATGCAGCTGGGTATCACCCAGGTGCCATTCGGCATTCTGCCGTACATGAGTCACAGTTTCTGGTTCACGGGCAATTACTACCTCGGGTACGAGGATGATTACGACACAGGCATCAAGTTCATTCACACTCCGAGTGACGACTGGACCTTTCACTACGGTTTCTTCAAGAACCCGGAGTACGCCAATGACGCCCGCGCTGACCGCTACTCCTTCGACCTGGTGACCGGCGGCGATCAAGGCAATACGGAAACCAATCAGTTCAACTTCCGTGCCGAAAGACATATCGACCTGGGCGATGACTCGCACATGGATGTCGGCCTGAGTCTTCAGGCTGGCCAGATGTACAACCGCATCACTGAACGCAACGGCGACCGCTGGGCCATCGGCGGTCATCTGGACTCCTATTTTGGTCCCTGGAATCTGCGTCTTCAGGCGCTTCGCTACGAGTACAACCCCGAGAATCCCGAGGGCGTTTCGGATGACTTCGTGCAGAAAGGTGCATTCGCATTCCCGTTCCTGATGGCGGCCAAGGCCAATACCTATACCTACAGCATCTCGCGGTCGTTCGATCTCGACTGGGGCCCGATCACCTGGGCTAACTGCTATAACGAAGGCACCTATGTCGATCCCGACGTGGACGGTGGATCCAACTCCGTGCAGAGCGTCACGGGTTGCTCGGTTGCCGCCGGCGGTGTGTTTGCCTATTTCGACTGGATCACCGGCCGCAACATGTGGTTTGCCGGTGGTGACGGTATTGGCCTTGATGCGACGACCGCCGGACGGTGGGATTCCCGCTTCAACATCAATATCGGCTACTACTTCTGATAGTCAGTGAGGGTAGGAAGCTCAATCGTGCGCCGGAACAACAAGAACAACCGGCGTACCGATTGAGTTTTTGTGCTCCAGCATAAGGAGAACAGAACATGACTGAATCCAACCAGAGCGAAGAACAGAAAATCGTGGAGGAGATTGAAGATCTCTACGATACCGACTATGAGATCGGCCAGGACAACATCACGGCGATGGGGGTTGATCTTCACAATCCGGTTTTTCCAGCAAGCGCCGGGTTGATTCTGCTTTTCGTCATTCTCTCCCTGATCTTTCCCGACCAGTCCAACGAAATTCTGAACAATGCCCGCGTCTGGGTCGGCGAGACGTTTGATTGGCTGTTTCTGTCCGCCGGCAATATCTTCGTACTGTTCTGCCTGGCACTGATCATCCTGCCGGTCGGCAAGATCCGTATCGGTGGTGAGCAGGCAACACCGGACTTCTCGTTCCCGTCCTGGCTGGCGATGTTGTTTGCTGCCGGTATGGGCATCGGCCTGATGTTCTGGGCCGTGGCCGAGCCGGTGGGTTATTTCACCGAGTGGTTCGGAACGCCGCTCAATGTGGACGGTGGCGATGCCACGGCCTCCCTGGGTGCGACCATGTACCACTGGGGGCTGCATCCCTGGGCGATCTACGGCGTAGTGGCGCTGTCACTGGCCTTCTTCACCTACAACAAGGGGCTGCCACTGACCATCCGCTCGACCTTTTACCCGTTGCTGGGTGACCGGGTCTGGGGCCCGTTCGGCCACACTATCGATACGCTGGCCGTCATCGCGACCTTGTTCGGTCTGGCCACCTCGCTGGGTCTGGGTGCGCAGCAGGCTGCTGGCGGCATGAGCTTTCTGTTCGGCATCGATAGCGGTTTGACCACCCAGATCACCATCATCGCCGGCGTCACCGCGGTTGCACTGATCTCGGTCTTGCGCGGTATCCACGGCGGTGTGCGGGTGCTCAGTAACATCAACATGATCGCGGCGTTCGTTCTGCTTGGCTTTGTCATGGTGGCCGGCGGTCTGATCGCATTCGTACAGAGCACCGGTACCACGCTGGGCGGTTACTTCCAGTATTTCCTGCCGCTGAGCAATCCGATCGGGCGCGAAGATGACACGTTCTATCATTCCTGGACCATCTTCTTCTGGGCCTGGTGGATCTCCTGGTCGCCGTTTGTCGGCATGTTCATTGCGCGGGTGTCGCGTGGACGGACCGTCCGTGAGTTCATGACCGCTGTACTGATTGTGCCGACCGTGGTCACCATCTTGTGGATGAGTGCCTTTGGCGGCAACGGCATCAACCAGGTGGTTGAGGGGGTTGGCGCACTCGCCGCGGAAGGTATTACCGACTCGGCGCTGGCGTTGTTCCAGATGTTGCAGAACCTGCCGTTTACCCAGATCACCTCTTTCCTGGCGATCTGCCTGGTGCTGATCTTCTTCATCACTTCCTCCGACTCCGGTTCGCTTGTGCTGGATTCGATCACGGCCGGCGGCAAGACCGATGCGCCGACTTTCCAGCGTGTTTTCTGGGTGGCCATCGAAGGTGTCATCGCGGCTGTGTTGCTCGCCGTTGGTGGCGACGCTGCACTCAATGCGCTACAGGCCGGCGCGGTCAGTACTGGCCTTCCGTTCGTGATCGTGCTGCTGGCCATGTGCGTGAGCCTGGCGATCGGGCTTCGGCATGAACTGCTATTGCTCAGGTACGGGCATGCACAGACGGCTTGAAGCGACGGATATGCGGGCGGGAGACACCTTCCGCCCGCTCAACTGAATTGATGAGGAGATGACCATGTTTGACAAGATCATGATTCCGGTCGATCTCCAGCATGTCGAGAAGCTGGAAAGATCACTTGAAATTGCGGCCACCCTGGCCAAGGAGTGGAATGCGACTGTCTACTACGTGACCGTTGCCGGACGTGTGCCCAATCGTGCCGCCAAGTCGCCCGAGGAACATGCGAAGCATCTCGAGACGTTCGCCGCCGAACAGGGCGAGAAGTTCGGCATCTCGACTGCTTCGCTGACCAAGGACAGTACCGATGTGACCATCGAGCTGGAAAAGAAGCTGCTGGAAGCCGCCGAGGAAATCGGCGCCGATCTCATCGTCACTGCGTCGCACGTGCCGGGGATTTCGGACAAGCTGCACCTGATTCCCTCGCACTCCGGCGAGCTTGCCAGCAAGGCCAGGTGCTCGGTGTTCGTGTTGCGTGGCGAGGTGATGTAGCTTCCCAAGCCAAAGATGACGGTTCGATTCCGTTCGCCCGCTCCAGTATTGCCTTCCTGGCGGAAGGCGTGAATGGTAAAAGGTAAAACGTAAAACGAGGGATATTCATTGCCCTCTATTCGGGTCGCTGGCCAATTGCTGGGCACTGCCATTGGTCAATGAGAGCGAGCGAAGGTGCTCCGCTGCCCCGTTTTTCGATTTACGTTTTTCGATTTGTCGCCAGACGCGCCACCATTCGTCGTTACATAGACCATGCCTCTCAGACCCAACGGTGTCGCCTAGACCAACGCCTCCCCAAACGCCAGCACGCTTTCCTCCAGCGCCTTGAGGTCGTAGCCGCCCTCGAGTGAGGCGGCCAGGCGTCCGCCGGCGTGCTGGCGGGCGAGGTC
>SL_3KL_010_SEDDRAFT_10002151_pt1 | contig 18024 bp, 16 predicted proteins | sample SodLakKL_010_SED_2_FD_10381 | JGI IMG/M metagenome (IMG submission 10381) | reverse complement strand
CGCATTGTCGAGGGCCTGCTCGAAGGCTACGAGGGCATCATCGAGGCGAAGGACGGCGATGAGCGCGTGCGCCTGCTGCTCGACCTGGTCAACCGCAACGCGATCGCCACGCTCAGTGCGCACCAGCTCACGCGCGTGGGAGCCTGACCCCCCTTGTCACTCCACGGCGCAGACTCATGAGCAGCACCACACTACCGGCGGCAGAGCACAGCCTGCGGCTGCGCTTGGCCGGCGGCGTCGGCCTGACCGGCATCGTCTTGATTTTCCTGCTCGGCCTGCGCAGCCCGACGGCCATGTACCTGGGCATGTTCCTCGTGCTGGTCGCACTCGTGGTCGCCGCCGACCGCGCCCTGCCGGTACTGTTGCGCGAGCCACTGTTCTGGCTGGTCCTCGTGCTGTTTGCCTGGGTGTTTCTGCGCGGCTGGGTCGACCTCGCCACCGCCGAGGCCCGCGGCATGGAACCGGACGACCGGGCGGTCTGGCACCACGCGCGCTTCACCCCGCTGCTGCCACTGCTCTTCGCCCTGTGGGTAGCGGCGTGGTGGCGCTACCGCTACATCCTGCTGTTGCTGATCGGCCTCTCCATGGTCGCCTACATGATCGACAACTGGGACCGCCTGCTGTACGGCCTGCCGGGTGGCGGGCGCCCCTTCGCCTCCGCCTTCGGCGAGGCCGGCATCATGGCCGCAACCGTCCTCTTCCTCGTCGTCGCCGCCACGATCGGCTGCTGGCGCACGGGGCGGAACTGGCATCCGGGGCTGCGCTGGAGCGCCACCGCCCTGGGTGTCGCACTCGCCGCCTTCGCGCTGTTCGTCTTTCTGGCCGCCCAGGCGCGCGCCGCGTGGCTGGCCATGCTCGGCACGTTGGCGGTGTTTGCCGTCGTCGGGGCGTGGTACCTGTGGCGCTACGCGGGGCCGCGCCAGCGCCGTCTGGCCCTGGCCGTATCGGGCGGTGGGCTGGCTGTCTTCATCGTAGCCGCCATCGCCTCCTGGGACATTCTCTCCAACCGCCTGCTGCAGGACACCGAGACGATCGCTGTTCTGCTCTCTGGCGATGTCGAGCAGGAGGATGTCCCCGGCGGCTCCTTCGGCGACCGCTACCGCATGTTCCGCCAGGGCCTGATCGACATCCGCGAGAATCCACTCTGGGGTGTGGGGCCGGGCTCGGTGCGCGACATGCTCCACGAGATCTGGGGCAAGGACCGCGGCGGCTCGGGCAACTACCACAGCACCTGGCTCAACCTGCTGGTCGCGATGGGCATCCCCTGGACCCTGCTCTGGGTGGGCACGCACGTCTGGGCGATCGCCCGGGCGGCGCGCGAGCTGATCGTCACCGATCGCGAAGCCTTCCTCGCCGTCGCCCTGGTGGGCGCGGCCATGGTCCACTTCGGCACGCTCACCTTCCAGGGCGCGCGCCTGTGGAGCGTGCAGGGCAGTGCGCTCTACCTGGTACTGATGACCCTCGTCTGCGCCGTGCTCCTGCGCGCGGCCGTGCGACGGCAGGGCCTGGCATCGACGGCGTCACCCGGCTGACTCCGGCCTCCGGGCCACCATCAGTCGCCCGCCAGTGCGCGCCGCCAGTGGGTAAACACGGTCGGATTCAGGCCGTGGCGTCGGCGCACCTCCAGCAGCATCCACAGATTCCACACGGCCGTCGCCGTTGCCGTCGCAATGGCCGCGCCGATCAGGCCGAACAGCGGGATCAGCGCCGCGTTCAGCGCGATGTTCAACAGCGCGCCGCCGCCCAGCACGAGCGCCGCGCGGTCCTGGTGCCCGGTCATGGTCAGGAGCAACCCCACCGGTCCGCAGACCGCGTTCACCATCTGTCCGGCAACCAGGATCATCAGTGCCGGCCAGGCAGCGCGGAAGGCCTCGCCGAACAGGCCCAGCGCCCAGTGCCCGGCCAGCGCAAACACGATGACCGCGGCCAGAGTCACCGCGCTCGTGCCCAGCGCGGCCAGGGTCAACAGCCGCTGCAGGCCGGCACGATCATCCCGCGTATGCAGCTCCGCAATCATCGGCGCGACGATGGCATTGGCGCTCATCAGGCCGAGTGACGCCAGCACCGCCATGCGTGCCGCCGGGAAGTAGAGGCCTGCCTCATCCGTGCCCGCCAGCAGGCCGAGCATGACCGTGTCGGTATGCTTCATCAGAATGTGCATGCCCGCCATCAGCAGCATGGGCAGGGAGATGCGGAGCCAGTAGCCGGTGTGGAAGACGGGGGGCGTTGCCCGTACATCGGCCGGAACCGCGCCTCGTACCCAGACCATGGCCAGCGCGAGCACGGCGACGGCGGCGATCAGCGTCACCCCCATGGCGGCCGCGCCACTGTCCAGCCCGACCGTGGCCGCCGCCAGCAGCGCGAACACCAGGATGCCGCCATGCAGCAGCGCGCGGTAGGGCAGCACGGCGCGCGCCGCCTGGCGGTAGCCCTGGAGAACCCCCTGGGTCACGCCAAGCAGCGCCACCGGCGGGATCGTCAGGGCCGCCACCACAAACGTCCACACCAGTGCCGGGGGCAAACCGGGCGCCAGCACGGCGATCACGGCGATCACCACGCACGCCAGCGCCACCGATGCCGCCAGCACGATCTGCGTGGCCCGGCGCACGATGCCGCGCAGCGGCGCGGCCGCGCCCTCGGTACGATAGCCGGCCGTGAAGCGCACCAGGCTGTTCTGGAAGCCGAGGCGGGCCAGTTCGGCAATGATGATCGTCCACGTAAAGGCGTAGACGTAATGGCCGTAGTGCGCCACGTCGAGCAGGCGCGCGAGCACCAGTTGGGCAAGCAGGGCGAGAACAGCGCCGGCGGCGAAGGCACCGGCTGAACCGGTTGCGCCGCGCAGCAGCACTTGCAGCAGGCCGTGGCCGGAAAAATGACGGAGGGCACGCCGCGGCATGAACCGGATCCATCGACCGGGGAGCGGCGGATGGTACCATCTCCGGCCGTCAACGCAGGCCGGAGGGGACCGGGAATGGCACAGCGCGGGGAATCCGGGCCCATGGTGGTCTTCATCCTGGGCTGGGGGCGCAGCGGCAGCACCTTCCTGGATTCCCTGCTTGGCGCGGCGCCCGGTGTGGCGACGCTGGGCGAGGTGATGTACTTCGCGCACCGCGGCCTGTTCGAGGCGCGCCTGTGCGGGTGCGGTGCGACCATCCCCGAGTGCCCGGTCTGGTCGGCGGTGGCCGCCGAACTCGAGCCGGACCTGCAGCGCCTTGGCGGCGCGGTGGGAGTCGAACACCTGCGGGACCGGGTCTGTGCCCCCTCCGCGGTCCTGGGGCAGTTCCTTGCCCGCGACCGGCCCTATGCCCGCCCCGGCGACGATGAACGCCGGTATGCACGCTTCCACCAGCGTTTCTACCAGGCGGCGAGCGAGCACCTCGGTGAGCGCGTCCTGATCGATTCATCCAAGCATCCGGCCCATGCAGCCGCCATCGCCAGCGTGTGCGATCTGCCCTGCCGCTTCGTGCACCTGGTGCGCGAGCCGCGCGCCGTCGCCCATTCACTGCGCAAGCGCAAGGACATGCGTGACGGCAGCGGCCTTGAGCAGACGCGGCGCACGATCCTGCGCGCGGCGCTGAGCTGGGTCGTGTTCAATCGCATCTGCCGCCGGATGGTGGCCGCCGACCCGCACGGCATCAGCCTGCGCTACGAGGATCTGTGCGCCCAACCCGAGGCGTCGCTGCGGCGGATCCTCGCGAGTGTCGACCCCGAACTCCAGCCTGCGCCGATCACCAGCGGGCGCTACATCCACCTGCCGGTCAACCACTCGATATCCGGCAACCCCGGGCGCTTCTCCACGGGCGACGTGGAGATCCGCCTCGACAACGGCTGGGAACGGAATCAGCCAGTGCTCAGCCAGTCGCTGGTCCGGGCAGTCACGCGCGGCGAGGCGCGCCATTACGGCTACGCCTGAACGATCCAGCGCGCCAGGCGCTCCGGCTGCCAGAACAGCGCGAGTACGATGAACACCAGCACCGTGACCAGCGCATAGGCATCGATGTCGGCGAACAGCAGCCAGACGCTGATCATGCCCAGCACCCCGTAGAGCAGCAGCAGCCGCGCCTCGGCGTTGGGGGCATGCGCCTGCGCGGGTGCACGGTGCAGGCGCCGCGTGATTCGCAGCAGGTGCCACCAGGGCAGGGCCCAGAACAGCAGGCCACCGATCGCCAACGCGGGCAGGCCACCGCGAACCAGCAGCGACAGCGGCGTTGAATGCGAGCCGACGGGGATGTTCGGCTCCGTCAGCCCTTCCGGGCGAAAGCCCGCACCCGTGAGGTAACCGGACGCATCGAGCGCCGCGAACGACGCGGTGTAGACCCACAGCCGCAGTTCGGTCGAACCCGCCCGGCCCAGGCCCTCGCCCAGCAGCCACAGCACCGCAAGGCCGGCGACAATCAATCCGCCGCCGGCGAGCTGGCGCCAGCGCACACCCGAGGTGAGCAGCCAGGCCACCAGCCCCGCGCCCAGGCCGAGGTAGACCGAGCGCGACATCGATACCAGCGCCGCCGCGATGAACAGCGCCGCCAGCAGGCCGATGATGCGGCGGTCGTGCGCCGACGCGCCGTCACGCACGGACAGGCCGTGCGCCAGGGCCGCGGCCGCCAGCAGCGGGATGATCAACGTCGCCGCCATCGTCGTCATGCCGAGCAGCACCGGCCGGCCCAGTGGCAGCGCCGGGAAGGAGTAGGGGTCGAGGATCTCGGCCACTTGCGCCTCGCCGAGCAGGCCGGGCAGGTCGCCAGCGGTGAGCGCACCGAACAGCGTCGGTATCTGCACTCCGGCGGCGGGTGGGGGCAGGGCGAGAGTAAGGGCGAGCGACGCGACGGCGACAATCACGCCGAGACCTGCCAGGCGCCTGGGCCACGCCGGCGGCAGGCCCGTGGCACCCATTGCCGCCACGATGCGCACGACCGCAAGGCCGGTTACCAGCAGGATGATGTTGTGTGCGCTGGCCAGCCCCCGCACCAGCGGCACTGAATCCCGCAGCACCGCCAGCGCCAGGCAGAACCCCAGCCAGAGCACCAGCAGGGCCAGCAGCCATTGCCAGCGATCGAGCGGTTGGCGCCGCACCTCGGGCAGGGCGAGCGCAAGGCCGCACAGCGCGACGGGGTAGATCAGCCAGTCGATGCCCAGCAGCCACCATGCCGGGCACAGCACCAGCAGGCAGAACAGCGCATGCGCCGCCAGGGGCGCCGGACTCGCAGGCATGGTGATGGCGGGCCTCCCTCGCGACCGCCGGGCGAGCGTAGCAGATCGCCCGGCGTGGGCGCCTCACAGCAGGTATACTCGGCCCCCTTGCCGCAGGTGCCCGATGGCAATGGCGCTGTCCAGGACCGAAACCACCAGTGACACCGAAGCCACCGCGGGCGCGGATGCGCGCAACCGTGAGCTGGCCACGCGCGTTCTGCAGTTTCTCGAGGCCCGCCGGGTATCGTCGCCCGGCCAACCCGCAGCCTTCGCCTGCCACGCCGATGGTGGTGCCGGTGAACTGTTCGGCCTGCTGGATCACGCCGCCGCGCGCTACATTGTCGGCGCCGCTGCCGGCGCCGACAGCGGTGCCGACGAGGCCGCGACCTGGACGGCGCTGGCCGATGCCATCATCGCCGCCCAGTCGGAGGATGGCTGGTTCCGCTCCGGTGATGACCAGGGGCACCACCCACTGCACGTTACCGCCTACGCCCTCGGCGCACTGGCGCTGGCCGAGCGCATGGGTGCCGCCGAGCCGTTCACGCGCCTGCGCCCCATTGGCGGCTTTGCACAGACGGCCGAGGCCGCCCTGCAAGGCCCCGATGCCCTCTCGCTGCTCGATCGCATCCACTTCTGGCGCGGTTCGCACAAGGCCGGCGGCACTGCGGCCATCGTTGGCCAGAGTCATCAGGCCGGGCGCGCCAGCGAGCTGCTCGGCATCGAGGACGCCGACGCCTGGCTGGCCGCCTGGGCCGAACGCTGGGACCGGGCTGCCGCCCGCGATGGCCTGTGGCGCTTCGGTTCGCCGTTGCGCGAGCTGTTCTACATCCCCTACGCCTGGCGCCGGCACCGCGAATCCTATGCCGTGATCGGCGGTGCCGCCCATATCTACTGGATCCATCACCGCCTCGGACGCAATGTGAATGCACCCGCGGCCCTGGCCGAGTACATCCTCGCCCGCGCCGGCGACCGCGCCATCTGCGAGAGCACACCGTACTGTCTCGATTTCGACCGCCTGTGCCTGCTCGAGTACGCCCTGCCGCATCTCGGCGACAGCAGCCAGGCGCGCGCCGCGCGGGGCCTGGTTCAGCGCAGCAGCGAGGCCATTCGCGCGTACTTCCTGCATCATCCGCCGACGGCCTGGTTTGCCAGTTCGCACCGGTTGCCCGGGGCACTCGCGGCGATTGCCGTCGGCGAGCGAGTGTGCGTCGCGGATGAGGGAACCACTGACGAACTGCCGCTGCGCGACCTGCTCGCAACCGCCTGGTGGCTGTGACATGAGCGCACCGTCCACGATCGCGCGCGTGGCCGTGGGCGGCGTGCCCGTCGATGCTGCCAGCCGGGTGGACCTCGCCGAGACCTTCCACGCCGACGCGGCCGACCCGCCCGCGCGACCGCGGCTCGTGTTCTCCATGAATGGCGAGGGTGTCTACCGCTACCACCGTGAACCCGACTTCCGTGCGGCCATCGATGCCGCCGACATCGTGCACGCCGACGGCATGTCCGTCGTGCGCGCCGGCAATCGCCACACGGATGCCCACTTTCCCGAGCGCGTGGCCACCACCGACTTCTTTCACGACCTCGCCGCCGCCTGCGCCGCGCACGGGCACTCGCTGTATCTGGTCGGCGGACGCGCGGACGCGCTCGAGCGCGCTGTCGCCGCCATCCGCGCGGCATACCCGGATGCCCCCATCGCCGGCTGGCACCACGGTTACTTCGCCGACGGCTCGGCCGAGGAGGCCGCGCTGCTCGCGGATCTGCGCGCCAAACGGCCCGCGCTGGTGCTCGTCGGCCTCGGTCGCCCGCGCCAGGAGCTCTGGTGCCTGCGCCACCGCGATGCCCTCACCGGTGTCGCCTGGCTCAAGACCTGCGGTGGCCTGTTCGACTTCCTCTCCGGCGACGCCCGCCGCGCCCCCGCGTGGATGCAGCAGGCCGGCCTCGAATGGCTCTACCGCCTCGCCCGCGAACCGCGCCGGCTGTTCAGGCGCTATCTGGTCACCAACCTCTACAGCCTGTACTGCTACCGGTTCCGGCGCTGACCGCTGCTTGGGCCGGCGGTGGTGCGTGATAAAATGACAGATTCGTTACGCGCCCGGGGGGAATCGTGTACGGACGCACAAATGGAGGGAGCGAGGGATCACGCGTGCGCGGCATCCTCTTTTTCGATTCACGCTTCGACCTGGTCACGGGTGCCCAGCGCAGCATGCTGACGCTGGCCGCCGCCTGTCGCGACCGGGGCGAGGAGGTGACTGTCGCCACGCTGGCGGACGGCCCGCTGCTGGCCGAAGCGCGCGCGCTGCAACTCCACACGGAGGCACTCGGCAGACCGCCGCGCTCGGTCGATGCCTATCGCTCACGGCCCGCGCGCCACCTGGCCGCTGGTGTCGCGCTTCCCGGCGTTGTCGTGCAGGCGTTGCGGCTGGTAATGCGCGAGCGGCCGGAATGCATCGTTGCCAATACCGCGGGCAGCATGCTCTACCTCGGCCTCGGGGCCCGGATGCTGCGCATCCCGCTGGTCTGGTACGTACGCATGGATCGCCGTCAGCGCGTGCTGTTCCCGCTCGCCGGTCGGATCGCGGATCGCATCCTGCTGGTGTCCGACGGCGTCCAGCGCGCGTTCACGCCCGTCGAACGCACTCGCTGGCAGGCGCGCATGGCCGTGCTGCACACGGGATTCCGCCAGCTCACTGCCACGCCGGGAGACCCGGCGGCCCTCGAACAGCAACTGGCGCAGGAACTGGGCGAAACCTTGCCGTCCGCGCGTCCCCGTTTCCTGCTGCTCGGGACCTATGATCCGCGCAAGGGGCATCTGGATGCCCTCGAGGCCTTCGCCCGCTACCGCCAGGATGGCGGCCGTGGCGCGCTCATCTTCTGCGGCCACCAGCCGCCCACCAGTGCCTACGTGGAAAAGGTGCGTGCGCGGTGTTCGGCGCTGGGGCTCGACGAACATGTCACGATCCTCGGTCCGACGCGCCACCCGCGGGCCCTGCTGCGGGTCAGCGATGTGGCCATACTGCCGTCGCGGGCGGAGGGCCTGCCGCGCATCGTGGTCGAGGCGCTGGCCGAGGGGCGCCAGGTGATCACCTACCCGGTTGCCGGCGTCGATCAACTCGTGTCCGACGCACGTTGCGGCACCGTCCTCGAGCGGGCCGACGCTGGCGAACTCGCGCACGCCATGCTGCCGTGTGCGCCGGCCGGTGAACACGCGGGCGATGGCGACGCCGATGCCTCCCTGCGGAGGAGGGCCGTTGCCCATCTGACCGTGGATCGCTACGTCGATGGTTTTCTCGACATCGTGGAGCCGTTGCGCCCCGCCCAGCGTTCGGCGCAAGGTGAGATCGAATGACCCATGAGGTTGTGGCGCGTGTCGCGTCGGTCGCTCGTGCTTTTGCCTGCCGCCGAGCTTCCATGCTTCAATTCCGCGCTTCTGGCCTGAATCCGCGTGGGCGGGCCGCCGCCCGCGGCAACCCGTCCGGGCGGTAGCGTGCCCGAACCGTGGCCACGACACTCCAGCGATGCTTGATACCCTGCGCAAGCTCTACGACATCCTCTCGCCCGCGGAGCGCAGGAAGTCGTACCTGCTGTTCTTCATGATGCTGGCGATGGGCCTGTTCGAGGCCGTCGGCGCGGTGTCGGTCATGCCCTTCGTTGCGGTGGTGGCGAACCCCGATCTGGTCAACACCAACCCCTGGCTGAACGCTGTCTACACGAACCTGGGCTTTGCCGACGAGCAGGCGTTTCTGATCTTTCTCGGTGGCGTGCTGCTCGCCTTGATCTGCATCAGCCTCGCCTTCAAGGCGCTCACCCATTACGCCATCGCCCGCTTCGTGCAGATGCGCAACTATCACATCAGTGTGCGCCTCTTCGAAGGCTACCTGGCCCAGCCCTACACCTGGTTCCTGGGTCGCCACAGTGCGGACCTTGCCAAGCGTATTCTCGGCGAGGTGCACAACCTTGTGCGCAAGGCCCTGCAACCGTTCATGGAACTGGTCGCGAACTTCATCGTGGCGCTGTGCATCATCGCTGTCGTGGTGCTGGCCGATCCCGTGGTCGCGCTCACTGCGGTGGCCATACTCGGGGTGCTGTACGGGTTGATCTACTTCGTCCTGCGAGGCTACCTCATGCGCATCGGCACGGACCGTTTCCATGCCAATCGCGAGCGCTTCCAGATCGCGCAGGAGTCGCTCGGCGGGATCAAGGACGTCAAGGTNCTTGCCCTGGAAAACGGCTACGTGAACGCCTTTCGCCGGCCCGCCTACCGCTACGCCCACCGCAAGGCGAGTGCCCAGATCATCGGCGAACTGCCGGAGTTCTTCCTGCGCGCGCTGGCCATGGGCGGGATCGTGGCCATCCTGCTCGTTCTGCTGATCACGCGCGAGGGCGGCCTGGCTGCCATCCTGCCCTTGCTGGCGCTCTATGCGTACGCGGGCACACGCCTGCTGCCGGCGCTGCAGAAGGTCTACAAGGCGCTGACCACGCTGCGCTTCGGCAAGCCCATCGTCGACAGCATCCATGCCGATCTGCGCGAGGCGACCGAGCGCACGGCCGCCGCGCGCAAGGCCGCGGGCAGGCCATCCAGTGCAAGCGATGAGTCACTCCCGTTGCGGGACCGGATCGAGTTGTGCCGGGTCACCTACACCTATCCCCAGGCAGCGCGCCCGGCGCTTCAGGACCTCGACATCACGATTCCGGCACGCACCACCGTCGGGTTCGTGGGCGCCACCGGCGCCGGCAAGACCACGGTCATCGACGTCCTGCTGGGCCTGCTCGTTCCCGACACCGGCGAGTTCCGTGTCGATGGCACGCGCATCGATGCCGACAATGTACGCCGCTGGCAGCGCAACCTCGGCTACGTCCCGCAGCAGATCTTTCTCACCGATGACACGGTGGCGGCCAACATCGCCTTCGGTGTCGAGCGTGACGCGATCGACCCGGACGCGGTCGAACGCGCGGCACGCATTGCCGAGTTGCACGAGTTCATCGTCGAGGAGCTGCCGCACGGGTATGACACCCTGGTCGGTGAACGGGGCGTGCGCCTGTCCGGCGGCCAGCGCCAGCGCATCGGCATCGCCCGCGCCCTCTATCACGATCCGGATGTGCTCGTCCTCGACGAAGCCACCAGCGCGCTCGACAACAACACCGAGAAGGCCATCATGGAGACCGTGCGCCAGCTCGGCCGCGACAAGACCATCATTCTCATCGCCCACCGGCTGACCACGGTGCAGGCCTGTGACCGCATCTTCATGCTCGAGGAGGGCCGTCTGCTCGCCACCGGCAGCCATGCCGAACTGATGCAAGGCAGCGAGACCTTCCGTAGCCTGGCCGGGTTGGAGCACCCGACGCCTTGAAGTCATCCGCTTCCCCGGCAGCCATCATGCACGGCCTCGGCCCGCGCCTCGCGGGTCGCTGGCGCCGATTGAAGGGCAGGCTGCTCCTGCGCGTGCTCGGCGCGCGCCACGGCGCCCACCAGGTGCGGCGCGCCGCGGTCGGCAAGCTGGCCTGTTTCGGCGAGCTGCGGCTGGTGTTCAATCGCATTCAGAAGAACGCGAACACCACCACCGTGGTACTGCTGCGCGAGCTCGAGTGCGGACAGCGCGAGGACCCCGAAACGGCGAAGGCGCGGGCCGCGGAAGTCCCGCTGCGGCTCGTTCGCCCGCGAGCCTTCGCCACACTGGTGGTGATCCGCAATCCGTACTCGCGCATCCTCTCCGCCTTCGTGCAGAAGTTCACTGCCAAGGTGGACAAGTACAGCGAGCGCTACGGCGAGTTCCCGGTGACGCCGCAGGGGTTCGAGGCATTTCTCGAATGGATCGAGCAGGGCGGGCTCGATGCCAATACGCACTGGGGGCTGCAGGTCGAGCAGATGTACCTGCCGCTCGACTGCTATGACTGGGTCATCCGCTTCGAGCATTTCGCCGACGACATGGCGGCGATGCTGCACGCGCGCGGGCTTGCCGTACCGGCCGCGCGGCTGGCCCCGGCCGCCGGCATCAACGCCAGCCAGGCACAGGAAAAACTCCGAAGTTTCTATACACCCCGGGCGATCAACATCGTGCGGCGGGTCTACCAGCGCGACTTCGAGGCGCTGGGCTACAGCGATGCCTTCCCGCCGAGCGAGCGCCCGCCTGTGGAGCCCGCCCCGTCACGCCACCCTTCATCCGGTGTCCATTCGGCCCGCTGACTCGCGCATGATCCTCAGCCACCGGCATCGCTTCCTGTTCATTCATTGCCGCAAGGCCGCCGGCAGCTCGGTGGCCGTGTCGCTGGCACGCTACCTCGGCCCGGCCGATCTGCAACTGAGCGCGATTCGTGATGCCGCCAGTTTCGGCATCGCCGCGCCGCTGCGCACGCAACTCGCCGCAGTGCAGCCGCCGCGCCTGCGCGCATTCGTGCGCGTGCTCCGTGGCCAGCAGCCCTGGTCCGACCATGTCGCCCGCGCCATCAAGGCCCGCCACCGCCAGCACCTGGGTGCCCACCCGGACCATGCGCCCGCGGCCGCCGTGCGCGCGGCGTTCCCGCGGGCGTGGCAGCATTACTGGAAGTTCTGCATCGTGCGCAATCCCTGGGACAAGACGCTGTCCGACTACCGCTGGCGGACTCGCGAGCGCGCCGACCCGCCATCCTTCGCCACCTACGTCGAGGCCCTGCATGCCGGCGACGATCTCGGCGGCATCGTGCCGACCCATCACGACAACTGGGATCTCTACACCATCGACGATCGCATTGCCGTGGACCACGTCGTACGCTTCGAGGACCTTGCCGACGGCCTCGCCGCGGCCTGTCGCGAGGCGGGCCTGGCCTGGGATGGCTGGCTGCCGCACAGCAAGCGTTCGCGCACCGAGGCGCACGGCCACTACCGCGACGGCTACACGGAGCGTCACGCCCGCATGATCGGCGACCTCTACGCGCGCGAGATCGACGCTTTCGGGTACCGCTTCTGATGGCCGTGCGCAGTCCGGCAGGCGTCATCGAGATCGTCGGGCCGCCCGGTGCGGGCAAGTCGACGCTCGCGCGGGCGCTGGTGCAGGAACTGGGCGCGCGTGGCACGAGCGCACACTGGTCGTGGGCCTACCGCCAGGCGATCACGCAAGCCGGTGCAGCCCCGGCCTTCCGCGCGCATTGGCTGGCNCTGGCCCGCGCCCGGTTGCGCGCCNTGCGCGATGCCGCCGGCTTCTTCCCCCATTTGCGCCGGGCATGCCGTGGCGCCATTGCCCCGGCGGATTCCGGCGTGGCCGGATGGCTGCGTCTTCTGCGCCTGGCGGGGCGGGATGGGCTGCCCCTTCATCTGTTCGCACGCCACGGCGCCGCCGACGAGTGCCTGGTACTCGAACCCGGCTGGAAGATGAACTTCATTGGCGGCTACTTCTACGCCCACCAGGCCCCGCGCCGGGCCGACCTCGACCGTTTCCTGGACTGGGCCCCACCGGTGCGCCTGACCGTGGGCCTCACCGTCACGCCCGCCACCGCGCTCGACCGCCTGCACGGCCGCGAGCGCGGGCTGCCGCGGCGCATGCGCGCATTGCCGGAGGCGGCCTGGCCGGAGGTCATCGAGCGCGGGAACCGCGCAACACGGATGTTGTGCGAGCGCATCGTGCACCGGGGTGAGCCGGTGACCGTGCTCGACGCCTCCACCGCCGGCCCGGATGATCTCGCACGCACGCTCGCCGACGGAGTCCGCTGATGGCCGCCGCCCCGGAGCGCCTGTACCCGCAACGCCTGTACTACGTGGCCAACGCACCCGTGCCGTCCCCGCGCGCGAATGCCGTTCAGGTCGCGCGCATGTGCCAGGCATTCAGTGCCCGCGGCGTTGCCGTCGAACTCATCGCACCGCTCGAGGCGGGTGGGGCGATGGAAGTTGATGCCTTCCGCGCCCGCTACGGCTTCGCGCCCGACTTCACCCTGACCGGCATCCGCGACCTGCGCATGCCGGGCCGCAACAAGCTGTACGCCCTGCGCCTGGCCGCCCATCTCGCGCGGCGCCCGCCGGGCCTGGTCTATGGCCGCAGCATCCTCGGCTGCCGGGTCGCCGCGGCCCTCGGCCGCCCGGCCGTCTACGAAGCGCACGTGCCGATGGCCGCGCGTCCTCCCGCCGACCAGAAGCGTTTTGCGCATCTCGCCCGCCATTCGCGGCTGGCCGGCGTGGTCACCATCTCCGCACGGCTGCGCGAGTGGTTTGTCGACGCCTGGCCGGATCTCGCCGAGCGCACCCTGGTGGCACCCGACGGGGCCGATGCCGGAGCGCGGCCCGATTCGCACGAGCGTGCGCGCGGGGCCCGCCCGCGCATCGGCTATGCCGGCTCGCTCTACACCGGCAAGGGCATGGAGACGATCGCCGCCCTGGCCGAACGCTGCCCGTGGGCGGACTTTGTGGTGGCCGGCGGCGATGCGGACGAGCGCGCCCACTGGGCCGAACAGTGCGCTGCCTGCGGCAACATCGAGTTCGTCGGCCAGCTCGAGCACGCCGCCGTGCAGGCGTTCCTGCGCGGCTGCGATGTACTGCTGGCTCCCTANCGTGAACGGGTGTCCGCACATGGCGATCGCATCGACATCGCCGACTGGATGTCGCCGCTGAAGACCTTCGAGTACATGGCCGCCGGGCGACCATTGATCGCATCGGACCTGCCGGTGCTGCGCGAAGTGCTGGTCGATGACGGCAACGCCGTGCTCGTCCCGCCCGCCGATATCGACGCCTGGGCGTGGGCGCTCGCCGATCTGCTGGCCGAGCCCGAGCGCGCCGCGCGCATCGGTGCACGCGGGCGCGGCGATCTGGAAGCGCACTACACCTGGGATGCCCGTGCCGATCGCATCCTCGCCTGGTTGGCGCAGGGGCAGGGCGCATGAGTGGGCCGGCGCGGCACGTCGCCATCCTGCTGCCCGATCTCAAGGGCGGCGGCACGCAGCGCGTCGCCACCACGCTCGCCAACGCCCTGCTCGAACGTGGCTGGCGCGTCGATGTCATCTCGCTGCGCTGGCGGACATCGTTCTTTCCGCTCGATGCGCGCATCGAGCCCATCGATCTCAGCGGCGATCTCGTCGATGCGCGCGGGCTGGTCCGGCGCCTGCGGGGTGCACTGCGGCGCTGGTCGCGCTGGCGTCGCTATCTGCGCGAACAGCGGCCCGATGTCGTTCTTGCCATGCTGCCACTGGCCAATGTCATGGCCGTGTTCGGTACCCGCGGCATGGATGTGCCGGTGGTCATCTCCGAGCGCAACGATCCCGCCGTCCAGCGCCTGCGCGCCGACTGGGAGTGGCTGCGCCGGCGCACCTACCGCCGGGCCGACGTGGTCACGGCCAACAGCGCCGGCGCGCTGGCGACCATCGCGCGCGCCGCGCCGGCCGCCCGGCAGGTACTCGTGCCCAACGCCGTCAACGTGCCGACGACGGTGACGCCGCTGGCGAGCGAACGGCCCTGGTTCGCCGCCGTCGGCCGCCTGAACCGGCAGAAGGCCTTCGATGTCCTGCTCGAGGCCTTCGCCCGCATCGCCGCGCGCGTGCCGGACTGGGATCTGCGCATCGCCGGCACGGGCCCCGAGGCAGGGGCACTGGCCGCGCAGGCGACACGCCTCGGCATTGCCGACCGCGTTCACTGGCACGGCCAACTCGAGGATCCCTTCCCGCTGCTGGCCGGCGCCGGCGCACTCGTCCTGCCCTCGCGGCATGAAGGCGTGCCCAACGCCATGCTCGAGGCCATGGCCCTGGGCCGCGCGGTGATCGTCAGTGACGCCTCGTCCGGCCCCCTCGAATACGTGACCGATGGCGCCAATGGCCGCGTCGTTGCCGTCGACGCAGCCGCGGACCTGGCGACCGTGATGGCGGAACTCGCCGACGATCCGGCCCTCCGCGCCCGCCTCGGCGCGGCCGCACGCGAGCGGGTCGCGTCCCTGCGCCCGGATGCCATCATCGAACAGTGGATGGCCGTGCTCGATGCGGCCTGCGTCGGCGACCGGCCGGAGGCCGGACATGGCTGATCCGCACGCGCGCACACAGCCGGGCGCCGGCAGCCGGCGCCTCGCGCTCTATCTGCCGTCGTTCGCTCCCGGCGGCGCCGAGCGCGTCATGCTGCATCTCGCCGATGCCCTGGGGCGCATGCCCGGGCTCGAGATCGATCTGGTAGTCACGCACAATCGCGGCCCACTGGCCGGCCATGTGCCCGCGCATGTGCAACTCCACGTCCTCGGTGCGCCCCGCACCGTGCTCGCGGTGCCGCACCTCGTGCGCTATCTGCGGGCGCGCCGACCCCAGGCCCTGCTGGCCACCATGCTCGGGCCCATCGGCACGAGCGTTGTCGCCAGCCGGCTGGCGCGTACCGGCACCCGCGTGGTGGCCCGTCAACCGAACCTGTTCGGCCCCGAGTTCCTCGGCGAGGCGCATGCCGGCAATGCCGTCGCCCGCCTCGGCGATCGCTTCCTGCCGCGCCTGCTGGCGGCCGCCGACGCCGTCATCGCCGTATCCGCGGACGTGCGCAGCCAGGTGGTGAGCCGTGGCGTACCCGCCGAACGCGTGCACGCCATCGCCAATCCCCTGGCGCTGGCGGCCGTGCGTCGCGAGGCAGCCGCACCGGTCGATCACCCCTGGTTGCAGGAACGGCGCGATGTGCCGGTCATCGTCACCGCCGGCCGTCTGGTGCGCCAGAAGGGNTATNTCGATCTGCTGCATGCCGTTGCCAGCCTCNACAACCGGCGGNCGGTGCGCTGCCTCATCCTCGGCGAGGGTGTGCTGCGTCCCGAACTGATGCGCCTGGCAGACGAGCTCGGCATCGCCGACTGCCTCGACATGCCGGGTGTGGTCGCCCATCCCTGCGCGTACTTCGCGCGTGCCGATGTGTTCGCCTCCAGCTCACTGTGGGAGGGCATGCCCAACGTCATTCTCGAAGCACTCGGTTGCGGTACGCCCGTGGTGGCAACCGACTGCCCGGGCGGTACGCGCGAGATCCTGGCAGCGCTCGACTGCGGCATGCTCGTCGAACCCGGACAACCGGAAGCCCTGGCCGCGGCCATCGAGCGCACGCTCGCGGGCTCCGCGCCCGCCACGCCCGCGCCCGCCGACATTGAGCGCCACTTCGGCATCGACGCGGTCGCCCGCCGCTACCTGCAGGTACTGACGGGGGAATGACGTGCGCGTCCGCGCGCCCCGCTGCTGGCGATGCATCCTGGAGTTGCCGGGCCCGCCCATGCCAGGGAATGAGTGCCGGTGCAGCCACTTTCGGAGCGCCGATCTGCCATGTATATCCCATTGACATATCCCAAGTCTGGCAGCAGACTTTTCCCGATCTCGTTGCACGACATCGGAGGCCTTCCATGGCCCGGGCCAGCATCTTTCGCAGCAACCGCAGCCAGGCCGTGCGCCTGCCGAAGCAGATGGCCATGCCCGAGGGTGTCCGCCGGGTGGAAGTGTTCCGGCTCGGATACGCCCGCGTCATCGTGCCGGCCGATCACGCCTGGGATGACTTCTTTGATGAGCCCGGCGTCAGCGACGACTTCATGGCCGAACGCGCCCAGCCCGCCCCCCAGGAACGGGACGGGTTCTGATGCTGCGGTATCTGCTGGACACCAACATCTGCATCTACGTCCTGCGCCACCGGCCGCAAGGCGTGCGCGAGGCGTTCAATCGCCACGCCGCACATTTGTGCACATCAAGCGTGGTACTGGGCGAACTCCTCTACGGCGCGGAAAAGTCGGCCCAGCCCGAGCACAACCTGGCACGGATCGAGAGCTTCATTGCGCGCCTTGAAGTCCTGACGTTCGATGATCGGGCAGCGGCGCATTTCGGCAGCATTCGCGCCGAACTCGAGCGCAAGGGCGAACCGATCGGCGCGTACGATCTGATGATTGCCGGCCACGCCCGCAGCGCCGGACTCCGGCTGGTGACGAACAACGAGCGCGAGTTCAATCGTGTACCCGGTCTATTGGTGGAAAACTGGGCCTGAATCATGGCCACCCTCGAACACCACGGCGGCGCCGACGGCGTCACTGGCTCCTGTCACCGCCTGCGCCTGGCCGCTGATCGCAGCCTGCTGATCGATTGCGGCCTGTTCCAGGGGCGCGATCTGGGCAGCCGCGATGTCCTCGATTTCCACCGCGTGCGCTTCCCGGTCGATGACCTGCTCGGGCTGGTCATCACCCACGTTCACATCGATCACATCGGCCGGCTGCCGCACCTGCTCGCCGCCGGCTACAACGGGCCCATCTACTGCTCCCAGCCCTCGGCGCAACTGCTGCCGCTGGTGCTTGAGGACGCCCTCAAGATCGGCTTCACCCGCGAGCGCGACCTCATCGAGCGCTTCAACACCCTCGTCGGCGACCGCCTGCGGCCGCTGCCCTACAACGAGTGGCACTCCATCGTCGACGACGACCGCCACCGCCTGCGCATCCGCCTCCAGCGCGCCGGCCACATCCTCGGCTCCGCCTACGTAGAGTGCGATGCAGAATCCCGGTGTGAGGATCCCCGGTGTGAGGATCCCTGGTGGGAGCGAGCTCGCTCGCGAACAGAGCCTCTAAACAGCCCCCTTCCCAAACAAACTCCCTTCCACCAGAAAGAGGCCAGAACAACACCCTGCCGAATCGTCTTCTCCGGCGACCTCGGCCCGCCCAACACCCCGCTGCTGCCGGCCCCGAAGCCGCCCCAGCGCGCCGACGTCCTCGTCCTCGAGAGCACCTACGGCGACCGCAACCACACCGGGCGCGCCGACCGCCGCGAGCGCCTGCAGGCGGCCATCGACCGCGCCCACGCCAACGGCGGCACGGTCATCATCCCGGCCTTCAGCATCGGCCGCACGCAGGAGCTGTTGTACGAACTCGAAGGCCTCATCCACCGCGGCCGCGGCACCCGCTGGCAGGA
>SL_3KL_010_SEDDRAFT_10002150_pt1 | contig 18026 bp, 12 predicted proteins | sample SodLakKL_010_SED_2_FD_10381 | JGI IMG/M metagenome (IMG submission 10381) | reverse complement strand
CACTGCTCACCGGTTCCAAAAAATCATAATAAGGCACGAAATCTTCGGGTAGATTATCTATAAAATAGTTAGCCGCAGCTTCTGCTACCTCTAAAAATCGTTGGTCACGTGTAAACCGGTAGGTCATTGTAAATCCGTACACAGCCCATGCCTGGCCACGTGCCCAGACAGAATTTGGGCCATACCCCTGTCGTGTAAACTTGGAGTTAACCTCTCCATATTCATTAAAATCAACAATGTGGTAAGTACTACCGTCGGGACGCATGTGATGTTCCAGAGATGTTTCAGCGTGACGATATGCAATGTCATAGAGGTGATTATTATTTAGTTCACGTGCTGTATAAAAAAGCAGTTCAAGATTCATCAGGTTATCGATGATGACCGGATAGGTGGCGTCAAGGCCGTGCCAGGGATCCCACGATTTTATAGCGCCCACAGCGGGTGAAAAACGAGTGGAAAGTGTTTGGGCTCCAGTTGTTAATACCCGAAAGTATGGGCGTTTGCTGGTAATCAGATACCCAACTCCATAACTGTTCATTACCCTGAAACCGGTATCATGATCAAAGTTAAATTTAGCTGCAGATTCAAGGTCTTCGGTCCAGTCAGTGGCAAGCTCTTTCCAGAAATCCTCACCTGTTATCCTATACATATGCCAAAGAGTGCCCGCAAAAAAACCACTGGTCCATTCCGAGCGTCTCATATATGCTTCCTCCCACATACCACTTTCCCGGTTAGTGTGCGACGGGTGCATTGAGCTGTTATATCTGATTTCATCCAGGGTTTGATGAAGTTTCTTTTGAGAATGCTCTATTACATCATCAAAAAAGAGAAACTGGCTTTTCACCTGAGGTATATTCTGTGAGAAAAGCGAGCAGGGTAGAACCACTAACAAGCTGAATAAAAAGGCTTTATACAGAATTTTCATCAAATCAGGTCAGTTGGGCAACCATATTGGAATACGGCTTTGGTTAATGTGGATTAGATTAACTCCCGAGCAGATTTAGTGCAGGATAAGTTAAACTGATATTTGAGTTTCGGCACCCTCTGTTTAATAGCTTTTGCGCGGCTTCATCATAAATTTTTGCGTTGAATATAACAGCGGCCGGTTTGAAAATTTCGAGGTATCGGCAACTGTCAAAATTCGGATTTGTATCGAAAAACTGTGATGGTGAACTTCCATCCACATAATCAACCAATTGATCTAAAGCAGGTTTTAACCCACCATGATCATCAGAGTTCAAAAATGGCCAATCCCTGTCATTTCCTGTTCTGTTTTTTCGAATATTAGCAAGATTCATAAACCCCCTCAAATTAAAGTAAACATAGTGCTGTGAACGTGGGCGGCCACTTTCGTAGGCTTGAATACCCATTGGGGATATTTGATGTTGAATTCGTTCTGAAACCGGTGGGACATGGAAATTGGAATTTAACCGGTCTTCTTGTTCGGTAAAGAGAAGGTAAACTGAGCGCTGGACATCCATCCAGGTAGAAATATTTGTTGTCGAATATGCATCGGCATTATAATTTCTCTGAATCCATTCTGAAAAATGATAAAACCACTCTTTAAGGTTTTTATGATTGTCATTATTCCAGTGATAGCTGTCATAAAGAAGACTTACAGCTTCAATCACCAATATAAAATCGTTTGCATCGATGATTCCCTGAGAACCGCCTCCGCCCGTTCCGGTCTGACCCAGTCGCACCTGGGCATAATCCAGGTGCGGATTCATGCGGGTTTCAGTTTCAAAGAACCAGTTACTGATGAGTTGCGACGCTTTCTCCGCATATTTTTCATCATTACTGTAAAAATATGCTAAAGACAACGTGTAAACCGCTGAAGAAAAACGTGACAGCCGAACACGGTCATACTCGTCAACAAGTGGATTGTTTTTTGACTCATCATAGTATGGGTTGCCCTGGGAATCGATGTGTGAGTATCTGTGGATACTCATGTAATCATTTATTGAACCGCCATCGGGAGCTTCTTTTTTATCTGTTACATATTCGAAAGAGGTTGTGAGCAGGCTGTCTGCTCCCTGCATGAGTTTACTAAAGCTCTCTTGCAGTAATGGATCGTGCTCTAAAGTATCCTTTATCAATTCGAGATGTTCTGCATTTAAGATATATGGGCCGGTATTAGAGCTGGTAAAATTGGGTATACTATCGGAACTCCCACATGAAGCAATTCCGAGGCTGATTGTGAGAAATATCGTTAAAAAATAGATATTATTATGTTTAGCCCGCAGTTTCAATTGAAGCCCATATAAATTTTTATATTTGTTATCCCCGTTCGGCTGAACAACGGTTTCATTGAAAGAATTTACACAAGTTTAAAAAACATTATGGAAAATTAATTCCATTTGTGATCTGCCAAATTACCCGGGGCATTTTTAAAATTTCAGAGAATAACATTTCTGATCTTGTGGTACACTTCCAGGTCATTCTCACAGAGGTTTTCGATCTCATTTAATATTTCAGGACTTATAGCCGACTCTTTTTTCTCAGGATTTTTATTCTTCTGCTTTACCCTGAGTGTTGCATTAAAACAATGTTTAAACCCGGAAATGAAGCTGTCCATTTCCTCAAGTAAACCAACCAGTCTGAATTTTTTCAAGTTTTCCACTGCCTGATCAATCGCTTTTTTTTGTGATGATTTCAAGTTGTTACGAAATGATTTTCCGGCAAAACGGCGAACCAGGTCATTTCCAAGGCTTTTTCCTTCATCCGTTTCTATATATTCATCCAGACTTTCATTAATGGCAAAATGCTGATGGCTATCTTTCCGGCTGTTATAAAAATATTGAGAAATGTATTTATCAACCGGGTTTCGAAGTAGAGTCACAAAATTCCATTGCGGGCTATACTTTTCAAAAATATCTTCATCAAAAACAAAATGTCCGCTCACATATTTTAAAAGCTCTTGTTCGAGAAAATAAGGTAAAATTTGATTCCGGTGGATATCCATTTCTTCCTTCAGAAATTGTGCAGATCTTTGGGATGCCCTTGAGTTCAGATGAACACACGCTTTCCATCGGTAAGCCTCCTGTATGGCTGCATCCGTTGATGTACCTCCGCATTTTGGCACATGAAGAAAAAATATTTTCTCTTTAATGATATCTTGTGTGATTGTTCGCCGAAAAGAGATTACCTTTTTCTCAGCAACAGAACGAATACGCTGCAGGGTCGGTGAAGATACAATCTTGTTCATGTGAGATTCATGTTTTATACCTCTGTAAGGCAAATTTGCAAGATAATTAATAGATTTATAGTTGTTCCAAATTTATATATCATCCGAACAGCTTGAAAGAAAAGAATAACAGTATCATCTATTTTGGAAAAAACTGTTTCGGTTATTATTCCTGTTTACAATGCGTCTTTTTATATCGATGAAACCCTGCGGGCACTGCTCAGCCAAACTTACAGTTCGAAAGCAATAGAAATTCTTGTGGTTGATAACGGTTCAACTGATGGTACGGAAGAAATTGTAAAAAAATATCCTGTAAAACTTATTTTTGAGCGAGAAAAAGCCGGTCCTTATGCTGCCAGAAACAAAGGACTCCTTCAGGCAAAAGGGGAGATCATTGCCCTTACGGATGCCAATAAAGTCCCCGATAAAAATTGGATAGAATCCGGAGTTAGAGCTCTTGAAAGAAAAAACAGTCATCTGGCGGGAGGCGACATAATCTTTGAGCTGGGTAATGATCCATCCGCAGCGGAGTTATACGATGCAATAACATTTAACAATAATCGAAATCTTGTTTTATTTGAGCAAGGATCTGCAACCGGAAATCTTTTTTTCAAGAAAAAAATACTTGATGAACTTGGTTTATTCCCTGATGTATTTCGTTCGGGGATGGACATCTGGTGGACACAGCGTGCCGTTCGGCTTGGATACAAATTGGTTTTTGCCGATAAGGCTATTGTGAAATGTAAACCGCGTACTTTTGTTCAGGTTCTTTGTAAATCATACCGGGTTGGAAAAGTTCACCCGTTTAATATGAAACAAAATGGGAAACCAGCCAGTTTTATTTTCGGGCAGGTTATCCGAACTTTTGCTCCGCCAAAAATCAATCCGCTTAAAGAAAAACTGACAGAGAAACAGCTAAATCAACAGTTTTTTTATAAGGTCTGGTCTGTAGCCTGGCTCAGTAAAATTTGTATGGGGACCGGAAGAGCAAGAGGGTTTTTGTTCATGAATAAGAGAATTCAGGATTTTACATGAAAATCGGGTTTATCTACTACAATTTCTATCCTGTTACTGGTGGGCCATCCGTTCATGGATACCATCTTGCAAAGGAATTATCGCAGCTTGGATATGAACTTTACAAACTGAATGGCGAACCGGATCCTCATACTGTCAAAAAAAAACCCTTAACAGGCCTATACTATATCCTGAAAGAGTGTGACCTGATCTATGTTCGAATGGACTATTTCCTTAAACCCCGCAATTTGATTACCCTGATTGCACTGGCCGTCGGCAAAAAAGTAATTGTAGAACTAAATGCCCCCTCTGATGAATTACACCTTTTTGGGAAAAATGAAAATTACATTCGCAAAGCAGACCAGTGGATGAAGACTGTTCTAAAAAAGGTTGATGCCGTAGTTGTGGTTAGTGATCCCATCAGGCAGTACTGTGAAGAAGAACTGGAACTCAGCCATGTGTACGTTGTGGAAAATGGGGGAGAGATTTTTAAGCCCGAGTTGAACAGAATACCTTCCGAACTGAAGGAAAAAATTGATTCGATACGGCAAGATTATCCCAGGATTGCAGTTTGGTCGGGTTCTGTAAATCAGATGCAAAATTTTACATTGTTGAAACAAGTCGCTGAACAATCGCCGGATACTGCGCTCATTATTATATCAAATGAAGATAAGAATGAAACTAAAACCAGTTTTCCATCAGGAAATATTTTTCCTATGTATAATCTTAAAAGGGAGGAGGTTTCATATGTAATATCTCGCTCAGATATAGGGCTGGCCTTTTATGGGGATTACTCTTGGTCGCGCTGGGGATTTTACAACAGCTCACTGAAAGTTTATGAGTATCTGAATAATGGCTTACTTACAATAACCAATAAACCGGGAACAACTGTCCAAAATTCTTATCCCAATTTTAAAGTTGCCGGAAATGCAGAAGAAATTCTTACCTTTATAGACAATTTCACATATCACTCTCCAGGCATACAGAACATCAGAACGTGGAAACACGTTGCGAAGGAGACATCTAAAATAATTCGTGATATTACCGAACAGAATTCGTGAAGAAAGCTACCATAAATAGGTCAAAAGGGTTTTTGTTTTTACTGCCTTTTCTTCTCTATGAAGATCTCTTACTGGCAGTAATCATGATTGGTGTTGGTCTGTTATTGCTGCACTACGAAAAAATTGGGAGTGCTATCCGCCGGCTGGAATGGCGTGAATACCTTTTCTTTATCTACATGTTTCACATGCTTTTTGGTGAACGACATTTCGCATATTTAGGTGTCGAGCCAATTTTTGTAACGGAACTTGCCCTTGGTGTGCTTACCATCGCTTATGCACGTGATTTGTTGAAAATCCGCAGGGTTCTCATGGTCTATTATTTGATTGTGATGATTGGCGCGGCCTTTGCAGCTTTTTATTTTTTTGAATACAGACTGGATGCCGTTCGTGATGCATTTATGCTTATTTACGCGTTCTGGGTTCCTGTTGTTTATCATGTCTTCAGAAGGAGAAATCATTACGATCTGTTTTTTGCCCTTCTTAAATTGCTCATTGTCCTTAAGGCAATTGCCTATGGTTACGAAGCTCTGATGATTATTTTGGGCCACCGGTCATTGTCCTTTGAAGGATTCCGTTTCGGTGTGGGTTACGTGGTACCTTCACTAATTGTGATTTCGCTGTTTCTTCCATTTCGCCATATTGGATGGAAATACAAACTCCTCTCACTCATCATGATCCCGGCGGTATTTACGATTTTCCATCGTTCTATTTTTCTGGGGATTTTACTGGCTGTGGCTGTTATATATCTGATTGGAAGTAATGTGTCGCGAAAAATTATTCTGACCTATGGCATTTCAAGTCTCATTTTTTTGATCGGTTTTTTGATTCTGTACAATACTCTCGTGGATGTGGATATTTTCAGAATACTCGAATTAAAATCTTCTCTCGATGAGGGCAATATAAACTATCGCGTCCTCTCCTGGGAGCATGTAATGGAAAAGTTTTATGAAAATTTTTTACTGGGGTATGGAGTTGGCCGGCCGGTTATGTTTGCCTATCAAAATATCTTTTATTCAACGGTAGAGATGACTTATTTCGAAATCAGAGATTTTGGAGGAAATGCTCAGCCGCATAATTCTTATCTGAATATTCTTACACGTTTTGGCATTTTGATTTTTCCTCTGTTTCTTTATGCGATTTTCCTTCCTCTTTTTAGAATAAATCATCATGTGAGCAAAAAAAATAGTAATGGTTATCACTCCTATTCCATGTATTTGCTTCTCATCGGTTTTTTGATGCTGATGTATGTGTTTGCGTTTTTTAATGTTGTGCTTGAGGGACCACATCACTCATTTGCTTTTTGGCTGGCAATTGGTATGTTGTTGAGCTTTGGAAGGGCGGGTAACTTTTCTCCCAGGATTGTGAGAATTAAGAAAACGGAATACTATCTGGAATGAACATACTACAGGTACACAACAGATATAAATATAAGGGCGGCGAATGGACAGTTGTGAACCAGGAGTACGATTTACTGGGGAAAGAGCATGTCGTGGAACAATATATTGTTAACAATCGTGAAGCGCTTAAGTCTTTATTTAGCAGAGCAAAACTTGTTTTTAAAACGCATTACAACCGCGAGTCAAAAAAAGATATCGGTGAAAAACTGAACCATTTTAATGCGGATGTAATGCATGTTCACAATTTTTTCCCTCTGCTTACCCCATCTATTTTTGAAGCCGCCAGAGAGGCAGGTATACCGTCTGTGCTTACTCTGCACAATTATCGCTTAATTCATCCCAACGGTTTGATGTATTACAATGGCGAAATAGACAATCGCAGCATCAACGGAAGTGCTTATCGCTGTGTTTTTGATGGTGTGTACCGAAATTCTATCTTTCAAACAGCCGTTTTGGCACATATGATCGAGTACCACCGTAAAAACAAAACCTGGCAGAAATTTCCATCTGCATTTATTGCATTGTCTGAATTTTCTAAGCAAATGTTTGTTGAGGGAGGATTACCGGAAGACCGTATACTTGTAAAGCCCAACTTTTTAAAAGACCCGATCCGTGAGCATTCCGATTTGAAATTGAGCTCTCAGAAAGAAGATACATTTCTCTATGTGGGAAGAATCAGTTATGAAAAAGGTGTTCAGGACCTTATTAATTTCTGGCTTGAAAATAAGATTTCATCTAAACTGGTTCTTGCCGGAGATGGCCCTCTCAGAGAAAAACTTGAAAAACAATCTGTAGGACATTCAGGAATTGAATGGCTGGGACAGTTATCAAGAAAAAATATATTATCGAAACTGGCAGTTGCCAAAGCCCTGATTTTCCCGACAAAATGGTATGAGGGTCAGCCACTCATTTTGCTTGAAGCTTTGTCGATGGGCTGTCCCGTTATAACTTCAAAAATAGGCAATCCTCAGCAAATCATTTCTCATGGGAAAACTGGCTTTCATTTTTTGCCCGGCGATTTTAAAGAGCTGCAAGGTTGTCTCAATATTATCAACAGCGAACCTCAAAAAGCAATAGAATTGAGTACGAATGCCAGAAAACAATTCCTCGAAAAATATACACCTGAAAAAAATTATCGCCGGATATTAGAAATTTACTCCCGGGCAACTGAGTTTGAAAAAAATCTGAACGGAGAATATGGTAACTAAACTGCATTTCGATTCACTTTCTACTTACAGAAAAATACAGGCTTGAATGTGGTAAATGAACTCGTTTACAGGCTCACTTTTTAATAATGAAGGTAAAAGCGGCATAAAATGAAAGATCGTGTTAACATATTAGATACCCTCGTTAGCCGACTTGATCTTAAGGAAACGATGCAGCATTTTTCATCTGCCATCGAAAATGGGACCCGTTTACGTGTTGCAGTAACCCCGGTAAATTGCCTGTTGTGGGCACGCAAAAATCAGAAACTACGTGAAATATACAACAGTGCAGATATCGTTACGGCTGATGGAGTTCCACTAATATGGGCATCGCGTCTGCTAAACAACCCGATTCGGGGTCGTGTAACAGGACTTGATCTATTGCCGGAGTTTTCAAAGGTTGCTGCAGAAAAACAACATAAATTTTTCTTACTGGGAGCTTCTGATAGAGTGGCAGAACAGCTGGCGGATCGCCTTAAAGAGAAATACCCGGCTCTGCAGATTGTGGGTACCTACTCTCCGCCGTTTGTGGCAACTTTTTCTGATGAAGAGAATAATAAAATGGTTGACATGGTAAATCGCTCTGGAGCAGATGTGCTTTGGGTAAGCCTGACCGCACCCAGGCAGGATTATTGGATTTTCGAACATTTCGATAGGCTTAATATATCAATTGCAGTAGGTGTGGGAGCAGCTTTCGATGTAGTTGCAGGAAACATTAAAAGAGCTCCCTTATGGATGCAAAAGATTGGATTGGAATGGTTTTTTCGGTTGAGCCGGGAACCCGGAAGGCTTTCTCGCCGATATCTTCTTGAAGCCCCGGCTTTTATTCCCTTAATTTTAAAACAGGCCCTTCAAAAAAAATTTTTACATGATAATAGACAAAAAGAGTAAAATATATGTTGCCGGACACCGAGGAATGGTTGGTTCTGCTATTTTTCGGAGATTGAACGATGAAGGCTATTTAAACCTGGTCGCAAAAACCAGTAGTGAGCTAGATCTCAGAAATCAGTCTGACGTATATAATTTCATGAACCGGGAAAAGCCACAGGCTGTTATTATTGCCGCTGCAAAAGTGGGTGGCATTCTGGCTAATGACAGATATCCATACAATTTTCTTCACGAAAATCTTATCATACAAGACAACCTGATTCACGGTGCACACTTAAATAGTGTTAAAAAATTAATTTTTTTAGGAAGCTCCTGTATCTATCCAAAACACACCACCCAGCCTATGACCGAAAAGTCTCTGCTGACCAGCGATCTTGAACCCACAAACCAGTGGTATGCAATTGCAAAAATAGCCGGAGTTAAGCAGTGTGAAGCTTTAAGAAGGCAACATAACCGCGACTATATTTCTCTGATGCCGACCAATCTTTACGGTCCCGGTGATAATTTTGACCTGGAAACCTCCCATGTTTTTCCGGCAATGATTCGTAAATTTGATGATGCAAAACAGGCCGGCCATAAACCCGTAACTCTATGGGGTACCGGACAGCCAATGAGGGAATTTTTATACGTTGATGATGTGGCCGATGCCGTGCTCTTTACGCTCCGGAACAGCTTGCAGCACAGTTTGTATAATGTGGGAACTGGTAAAGATATCACCATCGTTGATCTCGCAAAAAAAATTCAGCAGGTAACAGGGCATAAAGGTGAAATTCTGTGGGACCGGGACAAACCTGATGGCACACCCCGAAAGTTGATGGATGTATCCAGAATAAAGAGAGAGGGTTGGAGCTATTCAACCGGTTTGACGGAAGGGATTCAAAAGACCTATAACTGGTTTCAAAATAACCGTTCAGAGGTTCGCGAAGTGAAATTCTAATAATCTGAACCTTTCTCGGCTAATTTGTGAAATCCGGCTGTTCGAAATTTACAATAATACTGCAAAAAGCCACACTTAAGAAAATTTTGACAGGCATCTGTCTGTGTAGTAAAATTACAGCCAGGTGATTATCTATCGGCTGCAGGAATTGCTCATGTGGAACGGGTATTTTGTGAAATGATCACTGTGAATGCAGGAATTGGTCAGGAATGGTAGGGCGATGGCGTGGATGATATAGGAGAATTGTCATATGCTGAGGCACTGCCTGGCTGGTATCCTGAGCATTTATTTGATGAGATGAGTCGCAAAAAGATTGGGTGTATAACAGTGAGAAATTATTGAGATTTTGAAAGGAACTTATTCGTTATATCAAAGTAAATTCAATTATATTATAGATGTAACTCGCTTTGATTGGGTTGGAATGCCTGATACAGCAAAATTCGCTGTTGCAAAACAGATGGTAAAAATTTGTTGGAATTCTGAGAAGAATTTTTTTTAATATTTTGTTCATAATTGGGTTCAAATATATTTAAATTGTTCAGAATCAAGAATTCACGTTTGGCAAAATTGGTATTGTTTATATAGACTAAAGGAACTAAGTTTGAATCTTGATTTAAATTCCTTGTGCGAATAATTTTTTATGAATGGATCTATCAATCAATGAAGTTCAAACGGTTAAGGAAAGGCTACAGCAAGAGTCGCGAAAAAATGGCGGAAAAGATGCTGTACATCTTAAGCGTGGATACACATCTTCTATATACAAAAACTTAGAAGTAAGGCAGTACAAGGGGAAGCGCGCTCTTGATCTTGTACTGGGGTCAATAGCTTTAATATTTTGCCTTATTTTATTCCCATTTATTGCCTTCGGGATAAAGCTCTCATCAAAAGGGCCCGTCTTTTTCAAACAAAAGCGTACCGGGCAAAACGGCATTACATTCACTTGTTATAAATTTCGAACAATGAGAAACAATTCGAAAATTATTCAAAATGGAAAACCGGATATTACATTAGAGGGAGATGAACGTATTTTTGCATTTGGCAAACTGCTGCGTTTTTTAAACCTTGATGAACTGCCACAAATCATCAATGTTTTAAAAGGAGATATGAGCCTTGTTGGCCCCAGGCCATACCCGGTAGAGGAATGTGCTTACTGGAATTCAACATTTGATGATTTTTTCTACAGGTATGCAGTCAAACCGGGAATTACAGGTTTTTCACAAGTAAAAGGTTATCGGGGTGGCACACATAGTGTGTCACACATGAGAAAACGCACAGATTACGATCTTATCTACGTTCAGAAAAACACTTTATTAATGGATGCTTCTATCATCTTGAAGACCGTTACGAAAATGATAAACCTGGATACGAACGCCCACTAATCATCGTTTTTAGCACAATTTCACACTCCCATTGCATTATTATCATCTAAATAAAACATGAAACAAATAACAGTTACACTTCTCGTTCTATTTCTCTTCTTTCTTTTTATCCCCACACAAATTAACGCCCAGTTCGGGGGCATTGGCATAGGTGATATACAAAATGTTCAGGTTGATGATCTGACCGATGATCAATTAATGAATTTTTACCGCCAAATGAGGGCACAGGGTTTTACTATTGAAGAAGTTGGGAACATTGCACGTGCTCGAGGCATGCCTTCATCACAGGTGTCCCGTTTAACTTCACGATTAAACCGGCTTGCAACTGGCAGGGACAGAGATTCAGATGCTGCAGCCCGAACTACCACGCGTTCAACAGATATGGCTGAGTTACAATTTGAACCAACTACACAATTGGAAGATGAACTTCTGATTAGTGAGTTGAGGCGACTGGTCATGGAAAGAAATGAGCAGGATCTCGTACGTGAACTTGATCTGATAATTGAAGAGGGTTTTCCTGTATTCGGTGCCAGGCTTTTTGCCGGTACTTCTCAATCCTTTGAACCTTCCATCAACATTCCCACACCCATCGATTATATCTTCGGACCCGATGATGAGGTTCGTATTGATATTTGGGGTGCTGCTGAAAGAGAATACAGGGTAACTGTAGATCCCGACGGAAATATAAGGATACCGAATATCGGGCCGATACGGATTGGCGGACTTGAGTACGGAGAGGCACGAGAAAGAATTCTTAGAAACCTTCAGCGAGGTTACTCTGGTATTAATCTTGAAAATCCACAATCTGGTAATACATTTGTTGATGTATCTCTTGGAAATGTTCGCAGCATCAACGTAAGTATGATAGGTGAAGTTCGGCAGCCCGGCACCTATACCGTATCATCCCTTGCAACTGTATTTAACATGCTTTATGCGGCCGGGGGGCCGAACCGATCCGGTTCCTGGAGAAATGTTCAAATTATCCGGGGTGATACAGTAATTCGGGAATTCGATCTTTACGATTTAATTGTACATGCCAACCAAAGCGATAATATTCGTCTTAAGGATCAGGATATTATTAAAATACCTCCTTATAAAAACCGGGTCCGGCTGAACGGTGAAGTAAAACGCCCCGGTATATTTGAAATGAAGGATGGGGAAACTCTTGCCGATTTGATTCAGTTTACTGGAGGATTTTCTGAAAATGCGTATAAAGAGCGGATTGTACTTCATCGAACAACCAACATCCAGAGAAGTATTTCTGATGTAAGATGGCCTGAAGGTGGGGACATTGAGCTCAGAAACGGTGATGAAATTGAGATCAAGGAAATTGTAGACCGTTATGAAAACAGGGTTCGGATTGAAGGCGCTGTCTACAGGGAAGGAGATTACGAATTAACCGATGGCATGATGCTTACTGATCTTCTCGACAAGGCAGAAGGTGTAAAACAACACGCTTATCTTGAAAGGGGTATCATTGTTCGAAGTCGCGATAATCTTATGCTTGAAAGTGTGCCGTTTTCAGTGATTGACATCATTGAAGGACATGCCGATGATATTCCTCTCAGAAGGGATGACCTTGTTCGTATATCATCGATTTTCGATATGCAGGAGATGATGACAGTACGCGTGGCCGGTGCTGTAAATAGCCCGGATCGGTTCGAATTTCTTGAAGGAATGTCACTTGAAGATGCAATTTTTCTTGCAGACGGTTTACGAGATCGTGCAGCAGCCTACAGGGTAGAAGTTGCACGCCGTGTTATAGACGATGAAGTTCGATCTAAGGTAAATCAGGTAGCTGAAGTTTTCCAGTTTGAAATTGATGAAAACTATCAATTTCGCGGAAGTGACAGGGAGTTTCAGCTTCAACCTTTTGATATGGTTTTTGTCCGAACCAAACCAAATTACCAGGAACAACTTACTGTGCGTATCGAAGGTGAAGTTGAATTTCCCGGTGAATATGTTCTTGAAAAAAGAGATGCCCGACTCACAGATTTAATTGCACAGGCCGGTGGCCTTTCTCAATATGCATTTCCGGAGGGAGCTTCCATGCAGCGAATACTTGAAGTCACTACCGACCAGGTTCAACGGGATGGTTTTGACGACAGAACTGCTTTGCTGGCTGGCCTCAATCTTGAAAATGTTGACCTGGACCGTTTCGAAACTGTGAATGACACAACATATACACCTGTTGGAATACGTTTGGGCGATGCGATTAGCAGACCGTATGGAAATAATGACCTCAGGCTTCAGGAAGGGGATGTTATACGTGTTCCAAGACAACTTCAAACAGTTCGGGTAGAGGGGGGCGTTTTATCTCCGGTAACGATGAGATTTGTACCCGGCCGGGGGCTGCAAGGTTACATTGACGCTGCTGGGGGAACTACAGACCGAGGACAGCGTCACAGAGCCTATGTTGTTTATGCAAATGGTGAGGTTGACAGAGTCCGGAGCTTTCTGAGGATTAGAAGCAACCCATCGGTAGAGGCAGGAGCTACAATCATTGTACCTGAAAAACCGGTTGGTCAGCAATTATCACCTCAGGAGACGATTGCTCTCACTACTTCTATTCTTAACACTACGATTCTGATGTTTACTGTTATAGACCGATTACGCGATTAAGCAGAGCTTTACATACCACTTGCTTGTTTATTATTATTTTAATATTTATTAATTATTTTAGAAAAACAGGTAAGTGGTTTTATATTTTTATTAAGAGGAAAAAAAATGAAAACTGTTTGAGAGATAAATAATTAATACTTCTTTTAAAAAGAGCAACAATCTGTAATTTAACTGTTTAAAAGTTCTCGATCGATTTCTTTTAATTCTGATATTTCCCGTTTGAATTTACTAATCTCGCTTTAAGGTTCATTTTCACCTTTAATAAATATCAAGATCAGCTTCATGAGTAACAAAACCGCTCTTATTACAGGAATCACAGGCCAGGATGGCTCATATCTCGCAGAATTATTACTTGAAAAAGGGTATACCGTTCACGGAATTAAGAGGAGAGCCAGTTTATTTAATACAGATCGTATCGACCATATTTACGAAGACCCCCACATTGAAAATAGAAATTTGATTCTGCACTATGGGGATATGACTGATTCGATGAATATTACCCGAATCATACAGGATACGAAACCTGACGAAATTTATAACCTTGCCGCTATGAGCCATGTAAAGGTTAGCTTTGAAACCCCGGAATATACAGCTAATGCCGATGGGCTTGGAACATTGCGTATCCTCGAAGCCGTACGTTTGCTTGGAATGGAAAAGACCACAAAAATTTATCAGGCTTCTACATCAGAACTCTACGGGCTTATCCAGGAAGTGCCTCAGTCCGAAAAAACTCCGTTTTATCCTCGCTCACCCTATGCAGTGGCTAAGATCTATGCTTATTGGATTACGGTAAATTACAGAGAAGCGTATAACATGTTTGCCTGTAACGGCATTTTATTTAATCATGAATCGCCAAGAAGGGGTGAAACATTTGTAACCAGAAAAATAACACGAGCTGCGGCAAAAATAGCTCTTGGTTTACAAGATGAACTTCACATAGGTAATTTAGATTCTCGTCGCGATTGGGGGCATGCAAAAGATTATGTGGAAGCAATGTGGCTCATGCTTCAACAGGAAGAACCAGAAGATTTTGTGATAGCAACCGGGGAGACTACAACTGTCAGGGATTTTATTCGCCATTCGTTTAGTAGAGTTGGTATTTCTCTCAGGTTTGAAGGAAGTAACAACGAAGAAGTTGGTATTATTAAAAAAATTAATAAAAACGGATATGCCTCCCCGGAAAATGGTTTTTCTAAAAAAGAAGGAGATGTAGTTATTAAAGTAGACCCGAGATATTTTCGGCCCACGGAAGTAGATTTATTAATAGGTGATGCCGAAAAAGCAAAGAAAAAACTTGGCTGGAAGCCTTCTCATAATCTGGAAAGTCTGATTGACGACATGGTTCAGGCTGATATTGAGCTTTTTAAAAAAGAAAAAACTTTAGTTAAAAACGGATATAAAATTTTAAGACAGGCAGAATCTTGATCTTTCTAAGATATTGCAAAGATAACGCACATATTATTCACCGCCATTGAAAACATGAAGGAATCATTTAAAAAAATATTTGATCTCTTACCAGACGGAGATTTCTATAAAATTGCTATTCTGTTTTTGATGATGGTTGTAGCGTCTGTTTTGGCACTTTTGGGTGTTGGTATGGTTCCGATCTTTGTAATTGCAGTTCTTGATGCCGATCAGGTACTTAACCTGCCAGTATTGGGCGATATTCTTGTCTCACTGGATATTACTACTCAGGCGGAATTGGCACTTTTTGGTTCTATTGCTCTGTTTTTGATCTTCCTGGTTAAAAATCTGTTCATGTTATTTTATGACTATACGAATGAAAAGTTTATGTTAAACAGGAAACTGTTTCTTAAAAACAGGCTTTTCAAAGCATATATGCATTCACCATATATGTTTTTTTTGGGGCGGAACTCTTCTGAATTGGTACGAAATATAAGTAATGAGGCTGGCAGTATTCTCGACGGAGCCCTTAAACCCATTATGACTATTACTCTCCACAGTCTCATGACAGTCCTAATCGTTTCGGCATTAATTTATACGGAACCATTCATTGCCGGTGTAGGTATTTTGCTTTTTGGCGGGTTTTCAATTCTCTTTTTGGAGCTTACAAAAAAGAGTATTCTGCGTTATGGAAATGAGGCACTAAACCATCGTAATTTTATGATGAAATCGCTGCTTGAAGGGCTGGGGGGGTTTAAAGATGCAAAAGTACTAAAAAGAGAAAACTTTTTTTTACGAGAGTTCAATCTTCACGCTGATAAAATTCGTTTTTACGATTTATGGAGTAAAATTCTCAGATCTGTGCCGAGGCAAATCGTTGAGATGTTGGCACTGAGTGGTGTGCTTTTCATCGCAGTTGTGATGGTTTTACAAGATCGCGAAGTTACTTCAATTGTACCGATTATAGCACTTTTCGGTGCCGCAGTTATAAAACTAAAACCATCTATTAATACGATAATGGAGCAGGTGAACCACTTCCGTTACCATCTGCATTCCATAAATACGATTTATAATGACCTGATAAAACTTGAAAGCCGTAAATTTTATAAAGATTCACAATCTACTGGAGTATCATTAAGTAAAAACAAAAAATCTTTTGGTATTGAAAGAGATATCGAACTTAAAAATCTATGCTTTACCTATCCAGACTCAGAAATTCCCGCCGTGGAAAATGTATCATTGCGAATTCAAAAGAATAGTGCGGTTGCATTTGTCGGTCCGTCAGGTTCAGGTAAAACTACGATAGCAGATCTGATTTTGGGACTTCTTGAACCCGATAGTGGCGGTGTATTTTCAGATGGGAAAAATATTCTTAAAAACCTGAATAACTGGCAAAAAAATATCGGATATATTCCCCAACATATTTATCTCCTCGATGATACGATCCGCAAAAACATCTGCTTTGGCCTTGAAGATGATGAAATTGATGAAAAGCAGCTGGCAACAGCAATTGATGCTGCGCAACTTAGGGAACTCATAAATTCGCTGGAGCACAGGGAAGAAACAATGGTCGGTGAACGTGGCATCCGGCTCTCGGGAGGTCAGCGCCAGAGAATTGGAATTGCAAGAGCACTGTATAATAATCCACAGTTGCTCATAATGGATGAAGCAACATCTGCACTAGACAACATAACTGAGAGGAATGTAATTAAAGCAATAGAAAAACTTAAAGGTGAAAAAACCATTATAATGATTGCGCACCGACTTACAACTGTGAAAAATTGCGATACAATATATATGATGAAACAATCTGAAATAATTGGAGCCGGAACATATTCAGAGCTATTAAATAAAAACAGGGAATTCAGGGAAATGAGTCTTGTAGACGAACAATTGCCATAAAGAATCGTCTAACAAACTTAAATATATTAAAATTTTTTAATATTTATTTGCTTTTATTCAATTTATATTTTTACTTAAATGGGTAATTTGTGTTCACTTAGTTATTGATAATAAGAAGAAGTATTACTGCACTTCAGCCCCATTTCTAAGTCAAATATTTATAAATATTTGATAATATATTAAAAATGCAGAGTTTTAAAATAAACATCAGATGAGTAACGATTCCAGCAATAACCCTTTTGCTCCTAACACCAATAATTCTTCGAACGGTTATGGAAAAAAAAGTTATAATGGTGAATACTATCAGGGAGAAAACGTAAATGACGTACATCGGGGAGAAAGTGACGAGCTGGACCTCAAGTATCTGTTCAATATTGTCCTTCGATATAAATGGTGGGCACTGGTTATCACTCTGATTTGTACTCTTGGTGCAGGTTTTTACGCCTACTCTTTACCATCCGAATACCAAAGTTCAGGCACTATTTTAATTCAGGAAGAGAGGAATCGATATACATGGGCAGGTTCTGATCTTTCCAGTATGCTTACATCTTCTTTCGGAGTTGGGGCGGGAAGCCGGCTTGTAAATGAAATCGAGGTATTCAAATCCCGTATGATTGCAGAAGAAATTGCCGATAAGATCATCCAAAAAGAAGTGATGGATAACGGCTTGCGATTCCCCATTTTATACTATGAATATCCTGAAGATTCAACGATGGTGAGTCATGTTGCTGTAGCTTCAAGAATAAGAAATGCTATGCAGGTTAACAGAATTGATAACGAGACTGATATTTTGAGAATCAGTTACAATAGTCGTTCTCCTCAGGAAGCCAGTGAACTTGTAAATATCACGATGGAAACTTATACGGAGGTTTCTGCAAGACAAAAACGCACTGCAGCTACAGAAGCGCTGCGATTTCTTGAAGATGAAAAAGAAGAAGCAAGCCGTAATCTTACGGCTTCAGAAGAAGCTCTCAGAGACTATATGAGTCGAACCAGTATTGTTCAGGTTGACGGACAGACCGAAGCCGCA
>SL_3KL_010_SEDDRAFT_10002149_pt1 | contig 18028 bp, 10 predicted proteins | sample SodLakKL_010_SED_2_FD_10381 | JGI IMG/M metagenome (IMG submission 10381) | reverse complement strand
GCCGGACATCATCTTCATGTTGCTTATTTTCTTCATGGTGGTGACGGTATTGCGCGAAGTGGAACTGCAGGTCCGGGTTGACTTTACGCGCGCCGATCATATCGAAAAAATCGAGCAGAAGCGACTTGTCAGCTATATTTATATCGGACCTGAAATACTTGGTGGCGGACGATTCGGTGATACCCGTGTGCAGATAGATGATGCCCTTATCGACGACATCTTCGCCATTCGCCGGCTTATGTACGATAAACTGATGGAGGAACCGCGTCTTATCGTATCATTGCGGGTGGACCAGCAGTCGGAGATGGGAATCGTCAGTGATGTTCAGCAGGAACTCCGGGAAGCCGGAACCCTGCGCATTAACTACTCAACCCTGAGAGGCGACGCGGCACCCATGTAAAACAAAACTGTTGTTGTGCATGGATGTGATCCTTCTTTCCGGTTCGTAAATTTATACCAATGTTGTTACTCAAAAAGGCAATCCGGCCAGATTCGGGTTGCCTTTTTTTCTGAACTCTTATTCACACCATTACCCTTTCGTATTCATACCATTACCCATTCCTTCCCGGAAAACCATGTCGAAAGAAGAAACAGACAAAACCATAGCAAGTATCGGCCGTGCCGGCCTGATCCGGCATATTGCCGGAGTATCAGCTTACAGGTCAGAACACGTTGAGCACGGTATCGGAGATGATGCCGCAGTACTGCATACAAGTGAATCCAGGTACGGCCTGCTTTCCAGTGAAACCCTGGTTGAAGGGGTAGAGTTTGACCTCTCTTTCATGCCGTTTCACCAGATTGGAGCCAAAGTCGTTACTGCAGCCGTGAGTGATGTCTACGCGATGAATGGCCAGCCTCATGCCGTTCTTATCAACCTCGGGCTTCCCAACAGGATTACCCGGGACATGGTTGATGAACTGTACAAGGGCATTGTAATGGCGTGCTCCGATTACGGATGCCAGCTTTCCGGCGGGGATCTCACCGGCTCACATAATGCGCTCATCATCTCTGCTACCGCCTATGGTGACGTGGAAAAGGGAAAAATCGTCTACAACAGCGGAGCAAATATTGATGATGCCGTTTGTGTCACCGGAGATCTGGGCAGCGCACTTGCCGGCCTTAAAGTACTCCTTCGGGAGAAGCGGCATTGGGAAGAGTCGGAAGACCCGGTCATGCAGCCCGATCTTTCAGAATGGGACTACATCGTCAAACGACAGCTGGTACCCATTGCCCGGAAAGATATGGTGTCCCTGTTCCGTCAGAACAATATCCGGCCCACATCCATGATCGATGTAAGCCAGGGGTTGCTGCACGACCTGCAACGTGTCCTGACAAGCTCACAAAAAGGAGCCTACCTCTACCAGTCCGCGCTCCCCATTGATCTGCAGACACGGAAAATCGCTGATGAAATGCAGGAAGACGTCGACAAATACGCCCTCTACGGGGGAGAGGATTTTGAACTGCTGTTCACCTTGCCCGAAAAAGAGGTTGGCAAGCTGGCAGCGTTGAGCCGCGAATTTTCCGTTATCGGAAAAATAACAGCGAAATCCGGCCAGGTGGAAATGCAGACAGCCGAAGGTGATGTGATTGTGTTTGGTGATGAATCCGGTTGATAAAGGAAATAATGCGTATCTTTAAATTTATGAAAAAGAAAAAAGACCCTTCTACAGATACGTACGAACCGAGGAAAAAAGAAGAGAGGAATCCGCGCTCCTTTATCTGGATTTACCTGATCCTTTTCCTGGTGCTCCTGGCCATACCGTACCTTTCTGTTTTTCCCGACGGCACAAAACAACTGACATACAGTGAGTTCCTGAATCACGTGCGCAATGGCCATGTGGAGAAAATCACCATCATCGACGGAAAAACCATTGAAGGTTTCTTCCTTGAGGATGCCGTAAAAGAAGGACATGTGACCTTTGAAGACCCCTCTTCAGGTCGACGCTGGTTTGACAGCGCAGAAGAGGAGGATGCACTTAGCTATCCGTTCCGCCTGACCATGATCGAAGGCGACGATATTCGTCCACTCCTTGATGAACACAATGTAGCGTACGATGCCCGCATCAGCGGCAACTGGTTCAGCAATGTTTTCATCTGGTTTATCCCTCTGATGCTCATCATTGCATTCTGGATTTTCATATTCCGCCGAATGAACCCCGGGTCGCAACTGATGAACATCAGCAAGAACAAAGCCTCACTCTATGACCGCCAAAGCGAACACAAAATTACTTTCAAGGATGTTGCCGGGCTCGAAGAAGCCAAGGAAGAGGTAGAGGAGATCGTTGCTTTCCTGAAGGATCCAAAGAAATTCACGCGTCTTGGCGGGAATATCCCAAAGGGAGTGTTGCTGGTCGGGCCGCCGGGTACGGGAAAAACGATGCTTGGCAAGGCTACTGCCGGTGAAGCGGACGTGCCTTTTTTCAGCCTGAGCGGATCAGACTTTGTTGAGATGTTTGTTGGTGTCGGCGCCTCCCGTGTACGGGATCTGTTCAAGCAGGCCAAAGAAAAAGCGCCGTGTATTATTTTTATCGATGAAATTGACGCGATCGGACGAAGCAGGGGCAAAAACCAGGTTACGGGAGCCAACGATGAACGTGAAAACACCCTGAACCAGCTCCTCTCCGAAATGGATGGATTCAACACGGAAAAGGGTGTCATCATCATGGCCGCGACCAACCGTCCCGACGTGCTGGACTCCGCCCTCATGCGTCCGGGCCGATTCGACCGCCAGATCCTGATCGACAAACCCGATCTGAAAGGCAGGGTGGAAGTGCTCCAGGTCCACACCAAAAAGCTGAAGGTTTCCGACAACGTGAACCTGCAGCTGCTGGCCTCCCAGACCCCGGGATTTGCAGGTGCCGAACTGGCCAATATGTGCAATGAAGCGGCACTGCTCGCATCCCGAAGAAACAAGGAGACCGTCGAGATGATCGATTTCCAGGATGCCATCGAACGGGTCGTGGCCGGCCTTGAAAAGAAGAACAAAATCATCAGCCCAAATGAACGGGAGATCATTGCCTACCACGAAGCGGGACACGCTATTGTCGGGTGGTATCTGGAACATACCGATCCGGTTATGAAGGTCAGCATAGTCCCAAGAGGTTTTGCCGCCCTTGGATACACTCTCCAGACTCCGCTTGAAGATCGTTTCCTGATGACGACCGAAGAGCTGGATGACAAGATATGTGCTTTGCTTGGCGGTCGTGTGTCTGAGGATCTTGTTTTCGGGAAAATTTCTACCGGTGCAAGAAACGATCTGGAGCGCATATCCCGTCTGGCATATGCCATGGTGACCGAATACGGAATGAGCGAAGAACTTGGCTACATATCTTATCAGGATCCGTCCGAAGAGGGTGGTTTGCCATTTCAGAAAAAGTACTCGGAACATACGTCGGAACGGATCGATGCCGCCGTTCAGGCCATCATCAGAAGAAACAGGGAACGCACAAAAAAGCTGCTGACCGAGAAAAAGGATAAACTGGTGGCGCTCTCCAGGATGCTCCTGGAAAAGGAAATTCTCGGGTCTCATGACCTGATCGGACTACTGGGCGAGCGCCCTTACGGCAATTACCCTGTTCGCTTGTCCTCCGCCGGCACAAGCAATGAGGAGGTTGGTTCGTTACACAGGGCGGAAGATGAGGAAGTTGGTTCGTTACACAGGGCGGAAGATGAAGGAACAGGCGAAACAGGCGGAACAGGCGAAACAGGCGAAACAGACGAAAATAACCTGAGAAGCGCAGGCAGAACCGCTGTCTGATGTTTTTTGCGCCGTTTCTTTTCCCCAAGGAACCTTTTCTGCTTCCCTGAATGTTGACGTATTTCCGATAACACAAAACAACCCTCACATAAAGCCGTGATATACGTCACCCGTAAAGAACACTTTACTGCCGCCCACCGGCTCCACAACCCGGATAAAAGTGCGGAGTGGAACCAGGCCACATTCGGACCCTGCAACCATCCGAACTGGCACGGCCACAACTACGAAATTGAAGTGACCGTAGCGGGTGAACCGGATCCTGAGACAGGCTATGTTGTAGACCTCGGAAAACTGAAACAAGTCATGCGCGATCGCATACTTTCAAAATGCGACCACAAGAACCTGAATCTGGATGTGGATTTTCTGCAGGGGGTCATCCCTTCGGCGGAAAACCTGGCAAAATCCTTTTTTCATGAACTTCAGGATGATGTGGCGGCCATTTGCAAAAACGGAACACTGCATTCCGTCAAGCTGTTTGAAACAGCACGGAACATAGCAGAATACCGGGAAGACTAACTCATCCATTTCTATCACCACCAATGATTACCTCGACGCTCAAACGATTTTACGATCCCACTTTTACTGTTACGGATGCTTACAAAAGCACGCTGCCCGATTTGCAAAACGGACCGGCCTCTCTTATAGAAGGCGCCAATGTACCCATACAGCAAGTGGGTATTTCCAACTTTCGTCTGCCTTTGAAGTATGCGACCCGCAACGGTGAAATTCTCACGCTTGAAACTTCCGTGGACGGNTATGTGAGCCTTGATGCCGGAAAGAAAGGGATCAATATGAGCCGGATCATCCGCACATTTTATGAATTCAAGGATGAAACCATGTCACAGGAAGTGCTGGAGTATATCCTTCGGGCCTANCGCGACAATCTCAAAAGCAAGGATAGCTACCTGAGACTTAATGTCAACTTTCCAATGATACAGGAAAGCCTCCGGTCCGATCTCAGCGGATACCAGTACTATCCACTCTCTTTTGAGGGCCATATGGATGGAGACGGGCGCTTGCGCATGTTCATGCACATTGATTTTGAATACAGCAGCGCTTGCCCATGCTCTTTTGAGCTGGCCGAGCACGCCCGGGATACGCGCGATGTAGCTGCCATCTCACACAGTCAGCGCAGCATTACCAATGTAACCGTGGAATGCACCTCATTTCCTGAACCCGAGGCATTGATTGAACTGCTTCGGAATGCCCTGAAAACCGAAACTCAGGTCATGGTCAAGCGGGAAGACGAACAGGCCTTTGCCGAGATGAACGGGGCATATCAGAAGTTTGTGGAAGACGCGGCCCGCCTGATCTATGATCATCTGAACCGCGTACCCGAAGTAAGGGACTTCGTTGTCCGCTGCAACCACATGGAAAGCCTCCACAGCCATGATGCCATCAGCCGCATCTGCAAGGGAGTACCCGGCGGACTACGCTGATCAGGACCCCGGCAGATTGCACTGATCAGGGCCCCGACTGATTCTGACGGTCCGCTTACGCCGCAACTTCCGAAGCAAATGAAGCCGGACTTAGATGCCGGCCTTATCTGTTTCGGGGGAGTGCTTTACAATTACGTGTTATTCACCAAGGGCTTCGCGGACGAGCAATTCCTGCTCAGCGGTATGGATTTGTGTTGATCCGGTCGCCGGCGAGGCTGAACCAACTCGTCCGGCATACTCCAGTTTTATTTCGTCGCCCAGAAGCTCACCCAGACGCGGCTGAACAAAACCCCATCCACCCATGTTTTTGGGTTCTTCCTGACACCAGGCCACGGATTCGGTATTGTCATATTTGTTGATGACCTGGCTGAGGCTTTCGTCGGGAAACGGGTAGAACTGTTCCAGTCNTACGATAGCCACATCCTCCCGATCCTCTTTTTCGCGCTGGGCCAGAAGATCATAGAAGACTTTGCCGGAACAGAATACCAGGCGCCTGACGGCGGATGCATCGGTGATCGTTTCATCATCCAGTACTTCATGGAACGCTCCCCTTGCCATTTCTTCGATGCTGCTGACTACCCTGGTATGCCGCAGCAGGCTTTTGGGCGTCATGATCACGAGCGGTTTCTTGGCAACACGCAGGGCCTGTCTGCGCAGAATGTGGTAGAACTGTGCCGGTGTAGTGCAATTGACCACCTGCAGGTTGTTGTCGGCACAGAGCTGCAGGTACCGTTCAAGCCGTGCAGAAGAGTGTTCCGGACCCTGTCCCTCATATCCATGAGGCAGAAGCAACACAACCCCGCTGGTCTGCCGCCACTTGGATTCACTTGCAGCGATATACTGGTCAATNATGATCTGGGCACCGTTGCNGAAATCACCAAACTGCGCCTCCCAGAGCACCAGNGCTTCGGGACGCAGACTGCTGTAACCGAACTCGAAGCCGACCACTGCAAANTCACTCAGGAGGCTGTTGTATACCTTGAATGTTGCCTGTTCCTCCTCAAGATTGTTCAGGGGGACAAAAACCTGGTTTTTTTCGGTGCCGTGCAGTACCGCGTGCCTGTGCGAGAAAGTCCCGCGCTCGGAGTCCTGTCCGGTTAGCCGAACCGGATGCTTTTCAACGAGCAGACTACCGAATGCCAGGGCCTCTGCAAATCCCCAGTCGATTTTTTTCTGGTTCTTTTCAACAATTTCACTTCGTTTCGCCAGGATCCGCAGCAGTTTGGGGTTGCCGTCAAAGTCCTGTGGAAGGGTGTTCAGGTTCCGGCCGATTTCCTTCAGTTTGCCCAGGTCATAAGTTGTGTCCGGCATGTGTTTGGCCCACTCTTTCTGGGTCAAATCCTTGCGTTTGAGATGTTCTTTGGTGAGTTGCCCGATGCTTCCTGCCTTGCGGGCATCCTTGAATGCCGCCTCCAGCAACTCGTCAAATTCATCAAAAATCTGCTGAACTTCCTTTTGGGTCAACTCCCCGCGCTCTACCAGCTGGCGCGTATACCGCTCACGAACGCTTGGATGGTCATGGATTTCCTTGTAGAGTCCGGGCTGTGTAAATGCGGGCTCATCACCTTCATTGTGTCCGTGTTTGCGGTAGCAGATCAGGTCAATGACGACATCCTTGCCAAATTTCTGGCGGTAGTCAAGTGCCAGCTTGATGCTTTGGATAGCGGCTTCGGGCTCATCGCCGTTCACATGGAAAATGGGTGCCAAAATCATTTTGGCCAGGTCTGAAGCGTATTCTGTGGAACGTCCGTCCCTGGGGAGCGTCGTGAACCCGATCTGGTTATTGATGATCAGGTGTATTGTGCCGCCGGTGGAGTAGCCGTCGAGCTGCGACATGTTGAGCGTTTCGGCAACAACGCCCTGTCCGGCAAAGGCCGCATCCCCGTGAATCAGCAGAGGGACCACTTTTTCAGGCGCTTTCTTGATGCCGGTCTTGTCCTGAAGTGCCCTCGCGGCTCCCTCAACAACCGGGTTGACCGACTCCAGATGGCTGGGGTTGGGCATAAGCAGCATGTTGATCTCTTTGTCGTCACTGGTTTTGTACACCGAAGTAGCGCCAAGGTGGTACTTTACGTCGCCGGTACCCATGGAACTTTCAGGGTCGATGTTACCTTCAAACTCTGCAAATACTTTTTTGTAGGATTTGCCCATGGTGTTNACAAGCACGTTCAGCCGTCCGCGGTGCGCCATGCCCAGAACCACATCGCTGATGTCGTAACTGCCGGCCCTTTCCAGCAGATAATCGAGCATTGGTATCACACTGTCGGCCCCTTCAAGGGAGAAACGCTTGTGGCCAATGTATTTTTTGTGGAGAAACTCCTCGAAAGCGCTGGCCTGATTCAGTTTATGCAGGATTCGACGCATCTGGTCCTTGGTGAGCTCCGGGTCGTTCATGGTGGATTCCATGGTGTCCCGAAGCCAGGAGCGTTCTTCAACCTCCAGAATGTGCGTGTACTCGGCACCGATGTACCCGCAATAGGTTTTTCTGAGGATGTCGATAATATTGCGGAGGGAGGTCACCTGATCCGAACCACCAAGATAGGGTACGTAGAATTTGCGGTCCAGGTCCCACATGGTAAGCCCGTGGTAGTGGAAATCCAGCTCAGGATTGTACCCGGTGCCAAACTGAAGGGGATTCAACTCGGCCATGACGTGTCCGTGCCTGCGGTACCGGTCCACAAGCCGGCTCACGGCCACTGCTTTTTTATCCGATTCGACACGGTCCGAACGGCCATCAAGAAAGCCGGTGTACTGATCCTTGCCGAACGGGATGGGCTCGTAGGGGATATTCAGTTCTCCAAAAATGGACTCGTAGAAATCGGTCGGGCCGGCCAGAAACTCCTGGATGCGAGCCAGGAAAGAACCCGATTCTGCGCCCTGTATGATCCGATGGTCGTAGGTGCATGTCACGTTCATGACCATGCTGACACCCAGATGGCTCAGCAGTTCCTGTGACATGGACTGGAATTCGGCGGGGTAGTTAATAGCCCCTGTGGCGATGATGGCGCCCTGGCCTTTCATCAATCTCGGCATGGAAGAAACCGTGCCGATGGTGCCCGGATTGGTGATGGTGATGGTGGTGTTCTGGAAGTCACCGACCTCAAGGGCGCCTTTGCGGGCCCTGTTGATGAGGTCAAGGAAGGCGTTCGAAAACTCACTGAATGACATCTTGTCGACATCCTTGATATTCGGAACCACCAGGTTGCGGGACCCGTCCTTGTTGGGGAGGTCGATTGCAATACCCAGGTTCACCCCCTTAGGCACAACCCGTGCCGCCTTGCCGTTTTTATGCCCGTAGTGATGATTCAGCTGGGGATATTCCTTTAGGGCACGCACCACCGCCCAGCCGATGAAATGGGTCAGTGTTGCTTTTGGCTGCAACCGCTTTTCCAGATAACTGTTGATGATGCTCCGGTCCTCCATCAACATTTTTACCGGAATGACACGTAATGAAGTGGCTGTTGGCAACTCCAGACTCGACTCCATATTGGTCGCCAGCTTACCCGCAACTCCTTTAAGCGGCTTGAATTCGAAAAGATCCTCTTCCTCAGCGTCAGCAGGTTCTTTCTCAGCCTTCTCCTTTTTTTCAGCTTTCTCCGGGGTTTTAGCCGGCGCCTTTTTGTCACGAATACCGGGCTCCGCATCCTTGTCTGCCGGGGCTTTTATCCTGTCGTCAGCGGTTTTTCCGTCGACACGCTTTTTGTCGGCCTCGACGCGTTCTTCTTTCTTTGCGTCCGGTTCTGCCACCGCTTCCGCAGCAGCATCCGCGTGTTCAACCGGTTTTCCATTGCCCATTTCCTCAAAATACTGACGCCAGTACTCAGGCACGGATTCCGGGTTTTCCAGATATTGATCGTACAGCTCTTCAACAAGAGCAGCGTTGGGGCCGAATTGCGCTTCTATTTGCTTCAAGGTCGGAGTAGTTTTTCGGTTTCAGGTTGTGGTCCGGGAAAGGTTGCCGATTGGTCAAACGGTGAAGCAGTCCTGCGTGTTGCTTAACATAACGGCATTGCTTCTGACACATCGTATGATGTCCGGTAATATATCCATAAATATATCCCACATAACGAAAAGCATGCAAAAAACGTTGACATTTTTTTCTTATAATCCCACATCGGATTCACCCTGAAAAAAAGCACTGTATTTCTGCCCGGAGAGCAGTTCACCCCTGCCGGCCAACGTGAGTTGCCTGTGGATTGATGCACCACCGAACATGCTTTCCGATGCGAAGAATTTTGAATTAAAAATCACAAGGTTATACGTGAAAGAGAAGGAAAAAACCGGCGCTGAAAACATACATTGGGATTTGTCGGACTTGTACCAGGGTCCGGATGATCCCGCCCTCGCAAAAGACCGGACCGAAGTTCTGCAAAAGGCAGACGCCTTCGGGGAAAAATACCGCGGGCGTACCGGCACCCTTGATCCCGCAGAGTTCGCCGAAGCACTCCGGGAGTATTCGGAGATCCTGGAGACGATGGGCCGGCTCGGTTCCTATGCCTACCTCAAATGGACCACCAACACCGAAGACCCCTCACTCGGCAAGGCGGTGCAGGAGATTACGGAGCTTTCCTCCGAACTGACCCAGAAAACCATCTTTTTTACCATTGAATGGCTGGATATGGATGAGGAGTCGGCCCGCGAGCTGATCCGGAGCAAAGAGCTGGCCGCCTACCGCCACTATCTGGAAACCTCCCGGCTTGACAAACCGCACACACTTGAAGAAAAGGAAGAGAAAATACTGTCTGCCAAAGCCGTGACCGGAGCACGCGCCTGGGTCCGTTTTTTTGACGAGACACTTGGCGCTTCCCGTTTTCAGCTCGGAGACGAGAAACTCACCGAATCACAGATTCTGAGCCGCATGAGCGACCCTGACCGTGAAGTCCGCCACCAGGCATCCGAAGTCTTCACAGACGGGCTGCTCAAAATGAAGCATCCGCTCACCTTTGTCTTCAACACGCTGCTGGCCGACAAGCACACCAACGACCGGCTCAGAAAATATCCGCACTGGCTTCGCGCCCGCAACCTCGCCAACGAGATTTCCGACGAAAGCGTGGAAGCACTGGTGGATGCGGTCACTGCCAGCTACCCGCTCGTCCACCGTTTCTACCGCCTCAAGAAGCAGCTGCTAGGCGTCGACGAGATGATGGAGTACGACCGCTATGCACCGGTCCTGAAAAGCCGTGAAAAAATCCAGTGGAACGACGCGCGTGATATGGTGCTTGATGCCTATTCCGGGTTTCATCCGGAGATGGGTGCCATTGCCGCCCGGTTCTTCGATGAAAAGTGGATCGATGCCGCAGTGACGCCCGGCAAACGCGGCGGGGCATATTCCGCATCCACCATACCCTCCGTCCATCCCTACGTGTTCATGAACTACGACGGAAAGATCAGGGATGTGCAGACCCTGGCGCACGAACTGGGGCACGGAGTCCATCAGTACCTGTCCCGCAAGCAGGGCGTTCTTCAGTCGGGAACACCGCTGACTACCGCGGAAACGGCGTCCGTTTTCGGAGAAATGCTGGTTTTCAGGAAGCTTTTGGCCAATCTTGACAAGCCCGAAGAAAAAATGGCCCTGCTGGTGGGCAAGATCGATGACTCCATCGCAACGGTCTTCCGGCAGATATCCATGAACCGGTTTGAGAACCGCATCCACCATGCCCGGCGTGAAGAAGGCGAACTCACGACCGACCGTTTTTCCGAACTCTGGATGGAGACGCAGGTTCCGGTGTACGGCGATGCGGTAACTCTGACGGACCATTACCGAATCTGGTGGAGTTACATCCCGCATTTTGTGCACACGCCGGGATATGTGTATGCCTATGCCTTCGGTGAGCTGCTGGTGCTGGCGCTATATCAGGAGTATCTCAATTCCGGCAACGGTTTCAACGAGGCCTATCTGGCCATGCTGGAAAAGGGCGGCTCCGACTGGCCGGCAAACCTGATGTCGGAGCTGGGTGTGGATATCTCGGAGAAGACGTTCTGGAACCGGGGTCTCGATGCTATTGCATCCCTGATTGATGAGGCAGAGGCATTATTGCCGGAAATGGACTACAATCCGGAAACAGACCCTAAAAAAGAAGCATAAAGGACTATGAGCCGACAGCATCTGTCTCCCGTTGATGAAAAAGAAAAAGAGAATCTGCTGAATTTCCGCAAGCTTGTCAGGGATGCCTTGCTGCTGCTGCGGACATCACTGGATGCTGAAACTGTTTCGATGCACTGGGTGAATGCGAGGCGGGACCAGTTTGTGCTGGCCAGTTACGCGACCAGCCGAAGGGATGTGGTGTTTCAGGATCGCGTCAGCCGCCGCGGCCATTTTTTGCACAACTACAGCGCCATAAAATCGATTGTCCGGCTCGAAAAGAACATCCATTTCAAACCGGCTGAGCTCACACATTATTCCGGCATAGCACCAATCAGCTATATTTACCTGATACCGCTCGTCTTCAATGCCGAAACAGTGGCCGTTACCATGGTGGAAACAACCCGGAAACCCGAGCTTTCGTCAGGTGATGAAAAGATAATGACAGCGTACCAGAAGTTGCTTGGGCGCATGCTTCAATCCTATCAGGATATCACGGATCTTTTGGAAAAGCAGACAGAATGGGTGGATTACGACCAGATTGTCCGCAAGCTCATTAAGGCAGATGAGCCCCTGAAGCTGGCAACCCTGCTTGTTGACCAGCTGCAGCATTTTGTTGGTGAAAATGGCGGGGTGGTCCTGCTTGCCAGAGGTTTGAATGCATGGCACACGGTCTACAATTCACGTGGTGCCCGGTTCCCGTTACCAGTGGGACTGGAGCTTGAAGAAGGCTCCATAGCCGCAAAGGCGCTTTCCGACGGGGAGGCTTTTTTTTCACCGCATTTCAATGCCAATCCCAAACGGATCTCATCGGCCGAACCACTGTGCTATGGATCTTCGCTGGCTGTTCCGGTAATGCACCGGCAGCGCAGACAGCTGCTTCTGTTGGTCTACAGTGAAAATCCGTTCGTTTTCAGCGATGCCCTAAAGCACAAAATCGGCAATTTGTGCCTCATGGCCGGGCTTAAGCTGGAGGCCATGCTGCCCGATCTGGATGTCTACGAGAACCTGTTTGCCACCTCGATTTCTTGCTATTCCAAAGAGCTTTTTACCATGGCCCTTGAGCGGCTTGCAGGCGGAGAAGGGCAAAGGGAATCGGCGATGGCGTCTTGGACAGGCATGGTCACTATAGGCAATATAAACGACCTGCGAACCCGCTACCGTCTGGAAGAACTTGCCAGGCTGCAGCAAGAGGTGCTGAAAGGAATTCGTCCTCAAGAATATGGCATACCGGGAATCGTAGGTGTCTACAGCGACTACATATACACTTTCCTGTTGCAATCCACCGATGAATCGGCTTTCCTTCACTGGACCGGCCGCATCAGGGAGGCATTCCGCGAACCGGTAGCATTGTCTCTGAAAAGCAGTGAGAAAGTGCAGCTGAATACGGGTGTGGTCAGGGTAAACGGTTCAGCGCAGCCGGAAGACCTGATGCGGATAGTGAAAAAAGCGATGAACGAGGCACTGAAGCAGCAGAAATTTATTGTGGAGGCATGACATGGGAGTATGCTATCTGATCATCATTGATGGGCTCGGAGTGGGTGCGCAGGAAGATGCGCATCTTTACGGAGACGAAGGAAGCAACACTTTGGGACACGTAGTCGCAGAAACACGGTGCCGTTTGCCGGAGCTGGGACGCATGGGGCTGGGCAATATCATCCCGCTTGATACCGTCCCCCCTGTTCGTGAACCGCTCGCCGCTTTCGGCAAGATGAGGGAACTGTCCCCTGGAAAGGATTCCACAACAGGACACTGGGAAATTGCCGGTTTGCTCACGGATCAGGCTTTTCCAACCTACCCCGATGGTTTTCCCGATGAAGTCATTGAAAGGTACTGCCGTCTGACCGGGGTAAGCAGCGTTCTTGCAAACAAACCCGCATCCGGCACCGCCGTTATTGAAGAGTTTGGCAGGGAACACCAGCAGACCGGACTGCCCATCGTCTACACTTCGGCCGACAGTGTCTTTCAGGTGGCGTGCGATGTGAATACGGTGCCGCTTGACACCCTTTATGAGTGGTGTGAGATTGCCCGCACAAAGGTGATGAAGGGAAAACATGCTGTGGGACGTGTAATTGCAAGGCCTTTTGAGGGCAAACCGGGGGCGTACCGGCGTCTGTCTGACCACAGGCACGACTACTCACTGAAGCCACCCAGACCGTTTCTCCCGGGATACCTGCAGGAGCAGGACATCACAACCATATCGGTTGGGAAAGTCATTGACCTGTTTGACGAAGAGGGGTTTGACCGCAGCCTGCGTACCAAAAGCAATGCGGAAGGCATTGAAAAACTTACGAGTCTGATGGATGAGATCCGGTCCGGCTTTGTTTTCGCCAATCTCATCGAAACCGATCAGAACTTCGGGCACAGGAATGATACGGAAGGGTTTGCCTGGGCACTGGAGGAGATAGACCAGGCCATACCCGGCTTTCTGGACCGTTTGCGTCCCGATGATATGCTGATCATCACCGGTGATCACGGAAATGACCCCACCATGCCGAGTACCGACCACTCCCGTGAATTTACGCCCCTGCTCATCTATCCGGCAACAATCGCGTCCGGGAACGAACTCCTCACCCGAAGCAGTTTTACAGATATTGCCGTGTCGGTATGCCACTTTTTCGGGCTTGCCAACCCGTTCCCCGGAGAATCGTTTCTCAAGGTGAAATAAATGCGCACATTTGACGTATAACATCCGTAAATTTCCAACGTTTTTCCTCTAAATAGAAACATTTACCCTTCAGGGGCATGCTGTTTGGGAAATCCTATCTGAAAGATTGTATATTGCGTGACCGGTTGAAGCGGTTTCCTGCAGTTTGAACACAAATAAAACCAACGTTTTTCCAGTGGCCAAGAAGAAAAAAGAACCAAAAAATCCGAGTCCAAGCGGAATCTCAACAAGAGAATCACAATCTCTTGACAGGTATCTCCAGGAAATTGGTAAAGTCAGCCTTATCACCCCGGACGAAGAAGTGGAACTTGCCAAGAGGATACAGGCAGGTGATCAGGACGCTCTTGAAAAACTGACAAAGGCAAACCTGCGTTTTGTCGTTTCGGTTGCCAAACAGTATCAGAATCAGGGATTGTCCCTGGGCGATCTGATCAACGAAGGCAATCTCGGACTGATTAAGGCCGCTAAACGATTTGATGAGACCCGCGGATTCAAATTTATCTCCTATGCGGTCTGGTGGATACGCCAGTCCATACTCCAGGCACTCGCCGAACAGAGTCGTATTGTGCGGCTTCCCCTGAACAGGGTGGGAGCCCTCAACAAGATCGGCAAAGAGCTTTCCAAACTGGAACAGGAGTATGAACGGATCCCGTCAGCTGCCGAACTGGCCGAAAGCCTGGAGATGACGGTTTCCGAAGTTTCTGATACCCTCAAGATCTCGGGACGCCATCTTTCCGTGGATGCTCCGTTTGCCCAGGGTGAAGACAACCGTTTGCTGGATGTCCTGGAAAATGAGGAGACACCCGATCCTGATAACGACCTGATGGGAGAGTCACTGAAGGTCGAAATTGAACGGGCGCTTTCCAAACTTACCAAAAGAGAAGCCGAAGTGATCAGACTCTATTTCGGGATCGGCCGTGAGCACTCACTGACACTGGAAGAAATCGGGGAACGCTTCGATCTGACGCGTGAACGAGTCCGTCAGATCAAGGAAAAAGCCCTTAGAAAACTGCGCCATCACAACAGGAGCCTGGCCCTGCGCGTGTACCTCGGGTGAGAGTTGCCAACAGGTTTTAACAATACTCAGAGGCGTTTAATTTAGAATGCTTACGGGTAGTGTTCCACAAGTCATTAAGAGACATCGGCTTGGGTAAGTCCCCTTGCGATGATGGGAATACCGGGAAAGCAACTGCCGAACTTTTTCGCCGCTCAAGCGTAAAAAAATGTAGAAAGACAAGGAATTCTGGCAGAAAATTCTATCTTGCTTAGTAGGTGTATAGCGTCTCGGTTGTGTAACATCTAATAGAAAGGATCACGCAAGAAAGAATATGCTTTGACGTTTTATACTGGAACGATCGAGCGATCTGGCAAATTTATCATTACAGAAACAGAAGTACAGGAAAACAGAAGTACAGTAGCATCACTGGCAGCAGCAAACCCAAGGAGTACATTATGGCACACTTGAAAAACATATCCACTTTGCTGATAGCCGCCTTCATTTTCACCGGCTGCTATACACAGGTCAGAGTCATAGAAGAGCGTCCGGCAAGGACGGTCTCGGATCGCCATGTTGAAGAACGGACACAACCTGTAACCGATCAGGATATCTACGACATGGGTTATGAGGACGGTTTGCACGATGCCGGATTGTACTTCAGGGACATTGACCGCTACCGGTGGTCAACACGCCACCATTACAGCTCCCGCTACCCGCGGCATCACTTCAGCACATCCTGGGGATTTGGCAGCCATGCCCACTGGAGCTTTGGCATTCATTACGGTTCCCGGGGATGGCATTCAGCATGGGACTGGCACTGGTATCATCCGTGGCATGCTTCGCACTGGTACTCCTGGCACAGCCCTTACCGGTGGCACTCACCCTACCACTGGCATCGGTACCCGGCATACGGCTGGCACGGGCCATTCGGATACGGTCCGAATTACTTTGTCACCTACAATTATTTCAACGTTACCGGCCAACCTGCCCGCACGCGGATGACGAGGTCACCGGTTGCCGCAACGGCTACCCGTGCCTCGGCGCTTACACGTGACGGAGCGCGCTCAACTGCCGTGCGAAGTGCCACAAGCCCGCAAAGCGTAACCCGCTCCGGAACCTCTACAGTCGACCGCAGGTCCGGTGTGACCCGAAGCACAAGCACTACTCCGACTTCCGTGCGTCGCGATGCAGGAACGGCAACTACCCGATCAACCGGAACAGTAACCCGGAGCACCACCACGACCCGCAGCAGCGGAACAGTTACACGCAGTACTGCCCCGACCCGAAGCAGCAGCGGAACAGTCAACAGAAGTTCAACCACCACCCGGAGCAGTAGTGGCACGGTCAGCAGGGGCAGTACCACTACCCGCAGCAGTGGCACGGTGAACCGCAGCACTACGCCCCCATCCCGCAGCAGTGGCACGGTGAACAGAAGTTCCACCACCCGCAGCAGTGGCACGGTGAATCGCAGCAGTTCGACCACGTCCCGCAGCAGCGGCACGGTGAACAGAAGTTCCACCACCCGAAGCAGTGGTACGGTAAACCGCAGCAGCACGCCTCCGTCACGAAGCAGTGGCACGGTGAACAGGAGTTCCACCACCCGCAGCAGCGGTACGGTGAGCAGAAGTTCCAACACCAGCCGTAGCAGCAGCTCAAGCTCCCGGACAAGGGATGACTGACAGGTTGCCCGTTTTTTTACCGGCTTATCTGTACTGACAAACATCAACATGAGGTTGTTTTACACTCGTAAAATGTAGCGTTGATGCAGCCACTGTTGTGCTGATGCAGTTTAATCAAGTGAGAATCTGCTTCATGTTGCTTCACAGAATGTCGAATTTTCAAAACAAAGGCCCCCGTCGAGGGACTGATGTATCCGGCCCCTGCATCTCGTAAAACATAATCAACATTTTTTCCGCATGAAACGAACAGCCCCCTCACACTCAATGATCCTTGCCATAATGCTGTTTCTGGTGGGATTCTCTGCTGCACAGGCTCAATACAGCTTTGATGCACTCCGGCTCTCGAAACAGCTTCCAGGACAAGACGCGCACAGCATTGCACTTGGCAGTTCCTCGGTTTCCCAACTTCAGGGCTTCGGTTCATACATCATCAATCCGGCTGTTGCTGCAAAAATGCCCGCCAGTTCCTTCAGTCTGGGGATTGGCGTAAGAGAAATATCACAGGATGCAACCTATATCGGTCAGCGAAGCAGCTTCAGCGACAGCCAGACCGGCCTCACCAACATTGGATTCAGCTACAAGATGCCCACCGTCGTAGGCAGTCTGGTATTCGGAGGCGGCTACGTGCAAACCGCTGACTTCAATACCGCGTTCACTGTCGATGCCTTCAATGATCTGACATCCCGTACCTATCAATTCCTTACGGACTACACCAACGACATCGCTTTCAATACATTTGCAATTGATGACTTTAATAATTTTCAGGAATCCGTTTTCGAGTACGGCGGTTTCCAGGGAGTTGATCAGTTTGCGGAAACCACCAGGCGCGGACAATCCGGCGAGTACAGCGTCTTCATGGCTACAGAGTTTCAGCCGAACTTCTTCATTGGCGCCTCGGTAGGCATCCCGGTTTCCAAGTCGGTGTTCGAGCAGGTGTTTATTGAATCCTCACCCCTGGATGTCGCCGGACGACCGGTCTATTCCGGTGAGGAAAACACCGGGACCTACAACATCGACCGCATGTTGTTCGAGGAGAAAATCACGGTGGATGCGATCGGATACAATGCGCGGGTCGGCATCCTTTATACCGGTCTTGAGTTTCTGAATCTCGGTCTCAGCTATTCTACAGGTACCAGATGGAATGTCGAAGAACGCTTTGATGCATTTATTCAAACACGCTTCAGGGATGTGGTTACCCTCGACGGACAAGTCCGCACAGACGGTGACGGCAATACTTTCGGTCCACAGCTCAGTGACGAAATCTCCGGGGATTACTCCTACAATGTCAAATCTCCTTCACGGATCCACATCGGTGCATCAACGAACAATCTTCCGCTTGTCAATCTGTCCGCTTCGGCAGAACGTGTAAATTACAGCAATATCAGACTGAGCGGCTTTGATTCGGT
>SL_3KL_010_SEDDRAFT_10002147_pt1 | contig 18048 bp, 12 predicted proteins | sample SodLakKL_010_SED_2_FD_10381 | JGI IMG/M metagenome (IMG submission 10381) | reverse complement strand
TCGCTGAGGGCATGAATCCAAAGCGGGTGACTTACTTTTGTAGGTCACCTTTTTACGCCCCTTACGAACCAATTGCTGAATAGTTGGCATACCTGAAATTCGATTAATGTAAAAACTTCGTTATTATTATTTTAAAACCAATTCTCTCCGAATTTTGGGAGTGCAAAGGTAGAAGTTATTTTTTGAAAACCAATATCTTTTGGCAAATAATTTCCCCATTGCACAAAATCTTCCCTGCATTTCAGAGAGATCGCTCCCCGGATTTGAGGGGCACAAAGATAGGAAAAAATTTTAGAGTTTTTATGAAAAAATTAGTTGGTTGTTGGTTGTTGGTTGTTGGTTGTTGGTTGTTGGTTCTCATGGGCTATGGGTTGGGGAAGCTGCCTGTATTCCGGTAAACGGGCAGGGCGGTTGTTGGTTGTTGGTTGTTGGTTCTCATGGGATGAGGATTGGGGAAGCTGCCTTTATTCCGGTAAACGGGCAGGGCGGTTGTTGGTTGTTGGTTGTTGGTTGTTGGTTCTCATGGGCTATGGGTGCTCAATGATCTTAATCAGCGAGGGGTTGAGGATATACTGATTGCCTGCATTGATAACCTCAGCGGTTTTGCAGATGCCATAGAAAGCGTATTCCCAAAAACCGAGGTGCAACTTTGTATAATTCATCAAATCCGTAACAGCCTGAAATATATTGCCTATAAAAACAAAAAGCCATTTATGGCAGATCTGAAAAACGTATACAAGGCAAGCAATATACAGATTGCTTCAGAAAACATGGACTTGTTGGAAGAAAAGTGGGGCAAAAAATATCCAACAGTCATCAGGAGTTGGCGAAAAAACTGGGACCGGCTGACCAGCTATTTTAAGTATCCGCAGCCGATTAGAAGGCTGATTTACACTACCAATACTGTAGAGGGTTATCATAGGGTAGTCCGCAAGGTCACCAAATCAAAAGGAGCATTTGCATCGGATATGGCAGTGTTGAAATTGGTGTATTTAGCCACGATGAACTTTCAAACCAAGTGGAGTGGGATGGTTTACGGTTGGCCAAATATCTTAAACCAGCTAAGTATTTACTTTGAAGACCGAATTCAAGAAAATGACACACTTAACTGAACATTCCCCAAAGGTCCGGGAAACGGGTTAGGCGGTTGTTGGTTGTTGCCACCTACACAGGAGAAGCCACCTCACCCTTTCGACCCTGAAGGGGTCGCACACAACCAACAACTGCCTGGGCGATTTACCAGCCTGTCAGAGGCTTTACCCATCCATGGCCGAACTAACAACCAACAACCAACAACCAACAACCAGCTAGCTTCGTCCTACGAATATGGGCTACCCCCACCGTTCCTATCCCATGAGAACCAANAACCGGAGGGGCGCAAGCCCCGACTAACCGGAGGGGCGCAAGCCCCGACTAACCGGAGGGGCGCAAGCCCCGACTAACCGGAGGGGCGCAAGCCCCGACTTAAAACCTGTAAGCAGCGCGTTCCATTTGCTCCACGTTGCGGAACGGGCGCGGTGGCTCCAGGTAGTTTTCCAGAAACTTATAAATCTCAAAACGGATATCTCTGCCAGTGCGGTGATCCATCCGGTCAAAGGAATGGCCTCCGGGAATATCCTCGTATACCCGGTATTCAAAGTCCCGGTTGTGGTACTTCAGTTCTTTGACCAGGTTCATCACCTCCAGTACGTGTACGTCCTCATCGATCGTATTGGTATGGATCAGCAGGGGCACATCCAGTTTATGGGCATGATATACAGGAGAGCGCCGGCGGTACTCCTCCAGATTCTCATGGACGCCCTCCCCGATGTGGTGGTCAGCAGCAAACCAGTCTTCTTCGTAAGCCGGTCGCTTGTAGCCCATCCGGGCAACCAGGTCACTCACAGGTACACCGGCAAAGATCGCCTTGTAGGCATCGGGATGTTCAAAGCCGTTCATCAGTGAGATCATTCCGCCATGGCTCCAGCCGATCAGGCCGACCCGGTCAGGATCCACAATATCATAATTGTCAAGCATCATCAGCATACTTTCATGCACATCATCGTTCTCCAGCCCGCCGTAGTCGATCAACTGGTGGTGGCCTTTACCATACCCTGTGCTTCCGCGGTATTCCGGTGCCACCACAATATATTGCTGGGCCATCAGCTCCCGGATGATGTGTGTATAATAGGTATTGAAATCACCGTGCACCCCTCCGTGGGAGAAAACGAGCAGGGGGTACTCCTTTGACGGGTCAATGTCTTTCGGGATGAAGACATAGGTCCAGAATTTAATCGGGTTGGAGCCCCGCAGGGTAGTTGCTTCTTCTGCCCCACGCGGTGGCGGGCCGGCCATGAATAATTTGTCGATATAGGCCACATCGCCTACGACCTTGTGCCACATCACATCATCAACAACTTTCTCCATCACATCAAAACGATACCTGATGTCACCGATCATTTCCATCAACTGCTCCTGGTTTTCAAGAAGTTTTTCATTGGATACCTGTGCTTTTGCTCCGAAAGAAATCATAAAGAGCGTAAGCAGTAAAACAGTGCGAAAAAATGTTACTTTGGCTGAGTTCATTGGTACTGATATTTTTATTGAACAATTGGGTTTGTACTATTGATACTATTGGGGTGGTAAAGATAGAAAGTATTTCAGGAAACGGAATTTTCAGCGGGGACAATTTTCCTATCTTTGCTCTCCCTAATCATAACCAATCCTAAAACCTGTTTTTTCACCGTAAACCTATATGGCTAATTTCCTTAAAGATCTGAATGAGCCGCAACAACTGGCTGTAAAAACCACGAAAGGACCGGTGATGGTCATTGCGGGCGCCGGCAGCGGAAAGACCAGGGTGCTGACCTACCGTGTAGCCTGGCTGCTGAATCAGGGCGTTCCCCCGTTCAATATTCTGGCCCTTACCTTCACCAATAAAGCCTCCCGTGAAATGCGCGAACGGATTGCATCCCTGATTGATCCGGCCAGAGCCAAGGGATTGTGGATGGGAACATTTCACAGTATTTTTGCGCGTATTCTCCGGGCAGAAGCAAGCTACCTCGACTACCCGTCTCATTTTACCATATATGATACAGCCGATTCAAAACGGGTTATTAAGGGGATTGTGAAGGAACAGAACCTGGATGATAAAACCTATGCGGCCGGATATGTGCTCAACCGGATCTCCAATGCAAAAAACAACCTGATTTCCGCGACCGATTATAACGAAGATCCCGAAATACAATCGCACGACCTCCAGTCAAGGAAGCCCAAACTCGGACTCATCTACAGCCTTTATCAGCAAAAACTGCACAGGGCTTCGGCCATGGATTTCGACGACCTGCTGTTTAATACCAATGTGCTGCTACGCGACTTTCCCGACATATTATATAAGTATCAGCAGCGCTTCGATTACATTTTGGTGGATGAGTACCAGGACACCAATTTCAGCCAGTACCTGATTGTCAAAAAACTGGCGGCCAACAACGAAAACCTTTGTGTAGTAGGTGATGATGCACAGAGCATTTATGCCTTCAGGGGCGCCAACATCCAGAATATCCTGAATTTCAAAAGCGACTACCCCGACCATAAAGTTTTCAAGCTGGAGCAGAACTACCGTTCAACCCAACACATTGTGTCCGCGGCCAACAGCCTGATTGTTCACAACAAGAACCAGATCCACAAAACCGTCTGGACCAGCAACGGGGCCGGTGAAAAAATCCAGGTGATGAAAACCACCAACGAGGGCGAAGAGGCTTCCTGGGTTTCGGGCCGTATTTTCGAATTGCTGCAACAACACCAGCTTCCCTACAGTGCATTTGCCGTGCTGTACCGCACCAATGCACAGTCCAGGGCAATGGAAGAGGCGATGCGGAGGCTGAATATTCCCTACCGCATTTTTGGCAGCGTGTCTTTCTACCAGCGCCGGGAGGTCAAGGATGTCCTCTCCTACTTCAGGCTGATTATCAACCCAAGGGATGAAGATGCTTTTTTGCGGATCGTGAACTTCCCGGCCCGGGGGATCGGTGCCACCACCGTTGACAAATTGGTGGCCGCAGCAGGTGATACGGGCAAATCGCTCTGGGAAATAGCCGGGGATCCGTCCGGTAACGGTGTAAAGGTCAACTCAGGCATCGCAAGAAAACTGGCTGAATTTGTCACCATGATCAAAAGTTTTTCTGCCAGGCTATATAAACTGACTGCTTTTGAAATGGGTGAGCTGGTGATCAACAAATCGGGAATTCGCAAGTTTTATTTTGAGGACGAATCCCCCGAAAGCATCAACCGCCGGGAAAACATCGAAGAATTACTGAGCGGGTTACAGGATTTTGTCAGCAGCCCGGAAGAAGGTGAAACAGAAGTTCCCCTGCGCACACTCGATGAATTCATGCAGGACATTGCCCTGCTGACCGACGCTGACACCAAACAGGAAAAGGATGACGATTCCAACAAGGTATCGCTGATGACCATTCATGCCGCCAAAGGGCTGGAATTTCCCTATGTATTCATTACGGGAGTGGAAGAAAACCTCTTCCCTTCACAGCTGTCGATCAACAGCCAGTCTGAGCTGGAGGAAGAAAGGCGGTTGTTTTACGTGGCACTTACACGGGCCATGACTCGGGCCACCATCACCTACGCCGAAACACGTTTCCGGTACGGCAATTTCAACTTTTGTGAGCCAAGCCGCTTCATTGATGAACTCGATCCGGAATACATTGATCAAATGACCACCCGGCTGCCCGGAAAGAAAAAACCGGCAAAAAGTGAGAGCTTTGCAGAAAGCAGGAAAAATTTCAGGAGAATAACTGAAGCGTCAGACACCACAACAAACAAGGCGGCGGCAGAAGACGAGGACAACAGCGGGTTTGCCATTCTTGAGCCGGGAGTTTTGAAGCCAGGGATGGAAATCAAACACCAACGCTTTGGCCTGGGCAACGTAGTGACCATTGAAGGCAGCGGACAGAACGCAAAAGCCACCGTTGCTTTTGCAGGAACCGGCAACAAGCAGCTGCTGCTGAAGTTCGCAAGACTGAAAATCATGGGGTAAGCCACCTTTCTGAATTATATTTACTACCTTTGCATCACATAAAGAAAACACCAACCGATATTATTGCCTTATTTACCTCATTGATTACAGTACAACACACTTCAGGTAAAGAGAATCTTCTATAGATAATCCGATAACCAACCGTATGGAATATAACAGCGAACGTTCAAAGATGAATATTTCCGAATATGGACGAAATATTCAGAAGATGATTGAATATATCATCAGCGTGGAAGACCGGGAAAAACGTAATAAGCTGGCGAGGGCCACAATTAATGTGATGGGTCAGCTGAACCCCCATTTGCGCGACGTGAACGATTTCAAGCATAAGCTCTGGGATCATTTATTTATCATGTCTGACTTCCGCCTTGATGTAGACTCCCCCTACCCCGTTCCTTCCAGGGAGATACTCACCCGCAAACCGGAACCGCTTGAATATGCATCCAATAATGTGACATATAAGCATTACGGCAGGCACATTGAAAGGATCATCGAAAAAGCCTGCGAAATGGAGGAGGGCGAAGTCAAAGATACCCTCGTTAAGCTTATCGCCAACCATCTGAAAAAGTCCTACCTGACCTGGAGCCGTGATTCGGTGACGGATGAAGAGATCGCCGAACACCTGAACACACTGTCCAACGGAAGGCTGAAGCTGCAGGACAACATCAAGCTTAGTGAACCCACCGAGATTCTGGCCCCGAAACCAAAGAAGAGAAAATTTCAGGGCAACAGGGGCGGAGGAAGCAGGAATTACAACAAAGGACGGAAAAACCAATAATGGGATTCACCCCCCCCGTTTTAACCATTTTTTTGTATCATTGATCCACCGGGACATCGGGTTCCGGATACCTGTCTTTATTGTATCAGTAAATTTCTGTGAACTATGGGGTCTTTTGAAATTAATGGCGGAAAACAGCTGAAAGGCGAGATCATCCCCCAGGGGGCCAAGAATGAAGCACTGCAGATTATCTGTGCCACATTGCTTACGGCCGGTGAGGTTGTGATCGAAAACATTCCCCGGATCAGGGACGTGCTCAAACTCATTGATTTATTATCAGACTTCGGTGTCAGGGTCAAACAACTGAGTGACCATAATTACTCATTCTGTGCCCGGGATGTTGACATGAATTTCATCGATAGTGAGGATTTCCGCAGCAAAGTATCCCAGCTTCGGGGCTCGGTCATGATCGTGGGCCCCATGCTGGCCAGGTTCAAACGTGCAGCAATTCCCAAACCGGGGGGAGACAAGATCGGGCGGCGGCGTCTCGATACCCATTTTCTGGGTCTGCAAAAACTGGGGGCCGAATTCTCCTACGATCATCAGAACCAATTCTATCGAATCCACGGGGAAGGCCTGAAGGGATGCCATATTTTGCTCGATGAAGCCTCAGTTACAGGGACGGCCAACATTGTCATGGCTGCATCCCTGGCAAAGGGAACGACAGTCGTATACAATGCGGCCTGCGAGCCTTATCTCCAGCAACTGTGCAAAATGCTTAACTCCATGGGCGCCAGAATTTCTGGTGTAGGGTCCAATCTGTTGACCATTGAAGGGGTTGAGTCGCTCGGAGGCTGTACTCACCGTATGCTCCCGGATATGATTGAAATCGGAAGCTTTATTGCCATGGCTGCCATGACACGATCCGAATTCACCATCAAGGGGGTGCACTACGAACAACTGGGAATGATTCCCGAAGTATTTCGCAAACTCGGGGTTCAGCTGGAACACCGCGGTGATGACCTGTTTATTCCCTCAATGGACAGTTACGAAGTAGATACTTATATTGACGGAAGCATACTTACTATCAGCGATGCGCCCTGGCCGGGCTTCTCTCCTGACCTGATCAGTGTGGTGCTGGTACTGGCCACGCAGGCGCGGGGAAGCGTACTGGTTCACCAGAAAATGTTTGAAAGCCGTCTTTTCTTCGTAGATAAGCTTATTGATATGGGCGCACAGATCATTCTATGTGACCCCCACCGCGCCACGGTAATCGGGCTGGACAGGAAATACCCGCTGAAGCCTCTGGAAATGACCTCGCCGGATATAAGGGCCGGTGTTGCACTGCTGATCGCAGCATTGAGTGCAGAAGGGAAAAGCATTATCCACAACATTGAGCAGATCGACCGCGGCTATCAGTTCCTTGACACCCGGTTGAAACAGCTGGGAGCAGATATTCGCAGAATTTAGCCTGACAAAATGGCTTTCAGGGACTTTATGGCAAAGCTTTTGATAGGCTTTGTGGCAGTTCGTATAATTTAAAAAATCAGTTTTCGGAGATGAGAAAAGAAGATATAAAAGGAAAAGAAACAAAGGAAGATAATACAGCTGCGGAAGACCCCGGGAAGGGAGCGGAAAATAGCGGAAAAGAGGCGGAGGATTCCGGAAAGGATGCGGAGTCAGACAAAATTGCAGCATACGAAAAACAACTCCGGGATCAGCAGGACAAACTGTCTGAAGCCAATGAAAAGTTTTTGCGGCTGTTCTCTGAGTTTGATAATTATCGCAAAAGGGTCAACAAAGAACGAATAGAGTTTGCCAAAACGGCAGCTGAAGAAATCATCACCGCCCTTTTACCCATCCTGGATGACCTGGAAAGAGCCAGCCGGAATGCCGGTCAACAGCAGGAAAAAGATGCAGAACTGGAGGGAGTTGTTTTGATTTACAACAAATTCAAGACCATCCTCAGGCAAAAAGGCGTTGAAGAAATTCCCGCCAGTGGGGCTGATTTTGATACTGACTACCATGAGGCCATCACCCATGTGCCGGCTGAAAACAAAAAACAAAAAGGCAAAGTGGTCGAAGAAGTGCAGAAAGGGTATTTGTTAAACGGAAAAGTAATTCGTCACGCAAGGGTCGTGGTAGCCAACTAAGGATTCAACTATGTCAAAAAGAGACTATTACGAAATATTAGGAATCTCACGCGACGCCTCTCCGGAAGAGATCAAAAAGGCTTACCGGAAGATGGCGCTGAAATACCATCCGGACAAGAACCCCGATGACGAAACGGCCGAGGCAAAGTTCAAAGAAGCCGCCGAGGCCTATGAGATACTGGGCAACCCGGAGAAAAGATCACGCTATGACCAGTTCGGCCACGCCGGAACCAGCAGTCAGTTCGGCGGTGGCGGATTTGGCGGAGGCGGTATGTCAATGGACGACATATTCAGCCAGTTCGGTGATATCTTTGGTGGTGCCTTCGGAGGCGGTTTCAGTGGTTTCGGAAGCACCGGGGCCGGCGGACGCCAGGCCGGAAGACGTGCCAATAAAGGATCCAACCTGAGGCTTAAAGTAAAACTGACCCTGGAAGACGTCCTGAAAGGAACCGAGAAAAAGATCAAGGTCAATAAATATGTGTCCTGTAAACCATGTAGCGGAACCGGCGCCAAAGACGGCAAGTCTTTCAGGACGTGTTCAACCTGTAACGGGGCCGGCAGGGTGACGCGGGTTACCAATACCATTCTCGGACAAATGCAGACCGCATCGGTCTGTCCCAGTTGCAGCGGAGAAGGTCAGAGCATTGATGAAAAATGCTCTTCCTGTTACGGCAACGGTATCGTCAGGGATGAAGAAGTGATCAGCATCAACATTCCTGCCGGGGTAGAGGAAGGAATGCAATTGTCGCTGAACGGGAAAGGCAATGCTGCCCCGAGGGGCGGGATTCCCGGCGACCTCATTGTGCTCGTGGAAGAAGTACCTGACAGCAAGCTTGTCCGGGACGGAATGAACCTGCTGCACGATCATCATATCAGTTTCCCCCAGGCGGCCCTGGGAACAAGCATTGATGTCCCCACACTGGAAGGGAAGGCCAGAATTAAAATTGAGCCCGGCACCCAGCCCGGAAAAGTGTTGCGGCTGAAAGGCAAGGGGCTCCCGTCCGTAAATTCTTATGGCCGGGGTGACCTGCTTGTCAATATTAATATCTGGACACCTCAGAAACTAAGTGCAGAAGAAAAAGAAATCCTGAAGCAACTGGATGAATCCGAGAACTTCAAGCCAAAACCCAAAAAGGGTGACAAAAGCTTTTTCGAACGCATGAAAGCCGCGTTTAACTAATGTTATCTCATGAGCACACTACTTGAGGCGGACAATATAACCAAAACGTACAGAGACCACCGGGCGCTGGACCAGGTAAGTGTGCACATCCCCGATCAGAGCATATTCGGATTACTCGGGCCCAACGGAGCCGGAAAAACAACGCTGATACGCATCATTAACCAGATTATCGGTGCGGATCAGGGCACCATCCTTTTTGACAATGAACCGCTGAGGCCCGAACATGTTTCCCGGATAGGTTATTTGCCGGAAGAAAGGGGCCTGTACAAAAAGATGCAAGTGGGCGAGCAGTCAATTTACCTTGCCAGGCTGAAAGGTTTGAAAAGACAGGAAGCAAGGAAACTTCTCACCGGCTGGTTCGAGAAATTCGACCTGATGCCATGGTGGGGAAAAAAGGTGGAAGAGCTCTCCAAGGGCATGCAGCAAAAAGTGCAATTCATTATCACCGTGTTGCATAAGCCCCGGTTGCTGATCTTTGATGAACCCTTCAGCGGCTTTGACCCCATCAATGTAAACCTGTTGAAAGATGAAATTCTCAGGTTAAGGGAAGGGGGGTCCACCATTATTTTCTCGACACATAACATGGGCTCGGTCGAGGAGCTTTGTGACCATATCGCCCTGATTAACAAGTCAAAACTTGTACTGGAAGGAGATGTCAGGGAGGTCAGGAAAAGTCATTCCACAAGGCTTTACGAAGCAGAACTGGAGCGGGTTCATACCCCAGTTGAGCAGGTACTTGATGGCCGGTTTCAGCTGGTGAATACTGAGCAGCGTCTTCAGTCATTGACCGTCCGGATCAGGATAACCAAGGAGGCCACTCCCAATGAGCTTTTACAATCTTTGTTTACCTGCGGGCAACTCACCTCTTTCAGGGAGCTGACGCCTACCATGAACGATATATTTATTAAACAGGTCACCGGAGAATACCCGACCGGGAACAGGAAGAAAACAGAACCGTTTATTCAGGCCGGACAGCAGTAAAAATGAGCCAACATGAGTAAAATCGCAACCATCATCCGGCGTGAGTTTCTCAGCAGAGTCAGAAAAAAATCCTTTGTGGCCATGACCATCCTGGGACCTGTTCTCATGGCAGCCATTGTTATTGTACCGGTGTTGCTGGCCCAGCTATCCGACAGTGATTACTCCGTCGCCATTGTGGATGACAGCGGTATTTTCGCAAAGGATTTCCGGGACAGGGACAACATATATTTCACACCCCTCGACACAGATATTGACAATGCCATCGAACGGATGCACGACGGACGTTTTGATGCAGTACTCCACATCCCGGAAGTGGCGTTTCAGGCCCCGTCAAGCCTCCGGCTATTTTCAGAAAAATCAGTGAATTTCAATGCCAAGCTTCTGATAGAAAACATTTTGAAGCTTGAGTTTGAGAGCATGAAACTTAGTTCGGCAGGCATAGACGAAGAGGTGCTGCGCTCCATAGAATCTCCGGTGAATATCCAGGCCATTCGCATATCAGACGACGGGGAGCAAATGACCGACTACCCTGAGATCAGCATGGGACTGGGCTTTGTGGGCGGGTTCCTGATCTATATCTTTATATTCCTGTTCGGATCACAAGTGCTTCGGGGTGTGCTGGAGGAGAAAACCAGCCGCATTGTGGAGATCATCGTTTCCTCGGTAAAACCTTTTCAGCTGATGATGGGAAAGATCATCGGGGTCGGACTGGTCGGACTGACACAGTTTCTGATATGGGTGTTTCTCACCCTGGCTATCGTGAGCGGATTTCAGGCTGCCGCTCCCGAAATGTTCAGGTTTACCCCGGATGAAGAAGTATTCGTAACCGGGGGGCAGGTACTCAATCAGGAAGAACTGCAGATCCGGAGAGAAGCCATCCAGCAACATGACACACTGGCCGGAGAGCTCTTAGAAGGGATCTCAGCCATCAATATCCCGGTGATGATGCTTTCCTTTATTTTTTACTTCCTGGGCGGTTATTTGTTATATGCCGCCCTCTTCGCAGCCATTGGATCCGCTGTGGATAATGAAGCCGACACCCAGCAGTTTATGCTGCCCGTCACCATCCCCCTGTTGCTTGCACTGATCATGACACAGATGGTCATCACCAATCCGGGAGGCACGGTGGCATTATGGCTTTCGATGATCCCTTTTACTTCACCTGTGATCATGATGGCCCGTATACCGTTCGGTGTCTCTTATCCGGAGCTGGCCCTGTCGGCCGCATTGCTGATTGCAGGTTTTATGTTCACCACCTGGGTTGCCGCAAAAATTTACCGGACAGGCATTCTGATGTACGGAAAAAAGGTCGATTACAAAGAGTTGTGGAAGTGGATGCGGCATTCATAGTTTATACAATCCGCCATGGCCCGGTCAGATGTCAGGAAAATCGAAGGAATCTCCTTTTCTTTTATCTTTGAATAAAAAAACACCACAGATGCCTAAAATATTGGTTGTAGACGATGAACGCAGTATCCGNAACACCCTGCAGGAGATNCTGGCTTATGAAAANTACGAAGTAATATTGGCTGAAGACGGCTTTGAGGCCCTCGAAAAAATGGAACAGGGCCCTTACGATGTGATACTCTGTGATGTGAAGATGCCCAAAATGGATGGCATCGAGTTGCTGGAGAAGTTAAAGGAAAAGGATCCGGATGTCACTGTGGTGATGATTTCAGGACACGGCACCATCGACACCGCCGTGGAAGCGATCAAAAAGGGCGCTTACGATTTCATCGCCAAACCCCTTGACCTCAATCGTCTGCTGATCACCATCAGGAACGCCATGGATAAAACCCAGCTTGTTTCAGAAACAAAAGTGTTAAAACGAAAGGTCAGCAAAACCTATGACATGATTGGAGAATCCGACGCCCTCCGTCAGATCAAGGACATGATCGAGCGTGTGGCAGGGACGGATGCCAGGGTGTTTATTACAGGAGAGAATGGCACAGGGAAAGAACTGGTAGCCAGATGGCTGCATGAGCTCAGCAACCGGGCAAAAGGACCTTTTATAGAAGTGAACTGTGCGGCAATCCCATCGGAGCTCATTGAAAGTGAGCTATTCGGACACGAGAAGGGCTCTTTTACGTCAGCCATAAAGCAAAAGAAAGGAAATTTCGAACTTGCACACGGTGGTACGATATTTCTTGATGAAATTGGTGACATGAGCCTGTCTGCACAGGCAAAAGTATTGCGCACACTACAGGAAAACAAAATAACCCGGGTAGGGGGAGAAAAAGAGATCACCGTTGATGTAAGGGTGATTGCAGCCACCAATAAGAACATTCAGGAAGAGATTGCAAAAGGGAATTTCAGGGAAGACCTTTACCACCGGCTGAGTGTCATACTGATTCATGTACCTTCACTGAACGAAAGGAAGGAAGACATCCCGCTGCTGGCTGAGCACTTTTTGAATGAAGTTCTGCAGGAGCAAAACATGCCGCCAAAGACTTTCTCCGGCGATGCACTCGAAGCGCTTCAGGCAATCCACTGGACGGGCAACATCCGTGAACTGCGCAATGTGGTTGAACGGCTTGCCATTCTGTGCGATAAAGAGATCACGGGTGAAGATGTCAAACAATATGCACAGCCCCTGAAGTAGTTACCCAACCGCTGAAAAATTCACCTGAAAAGAGGTGTCAGTACTTCTGTTTCCCGGAAAAACAACACGGCATCGTAGCGTAAGGGGACAATGGTGTTCACGTAATTTTGCTGATGGTCATTGCGGGGATTATAAACCACCCCGATGGCACGATTGCCCCTCGGTTCCATAAATCCATCATGCGTACGGTCACCATCATCAAACAACAGGTGGAAAGCATCCAGCCCGGTGGACTCAAAAACAGCCTCAATGCTGCCTGAACGGGCCGGTGGCACCTCCATTCTCTGCATCGCACCCTCCCATTGTGCACCCGCTTTTACCTCGCCCTGGTAAGTACTGAAGCCGACCAGGAAGACTTCTTCAGGACCATGTTCAACCCTGGCCAGTTGCCCGATATTTTCCTGATTGAACTGCTGCATTTCCGTGAACCGGGCATCCCCGATATGGGTATTGTGGGCCCAGACAATTCCACGGGCATCCTCACCGTATATATCCAAAAGAAAGTTCACGGTGGTATTCATATGACGCGCCCGGCTGTTCCATGCGGAGGCATCCTGGTGTGCGACTGATTTGCGATAAAACTTCTCGGCGTTTTTCACCACCCGTGTATTTTGCAGGGCATAATAATATTCCTCACCGGCCAGGTCTTTCAAATGGCGTCTGTGCTGTTCAAACAATGAATACACTGCCTCTGTATGAGAGGAACATTCATCCCCGATACCGCGGGCAACTGACTGCGCATACTCCCAACTGTCGCCCCCGTAGGGAGAAAAACAATTGTAGTAGTTTCTTGCCTGGTCGTACAAGTCGCGGTCATGGGTTTCAAGAAAAGCAAGCACTGCCTCTTTTGACCTGAATTCATCGTATACATCCATGCCGTAAAAACCGGCACGCTCCTTTTCAGGCAGGTCTTCATTGTAAGATCGCATCCACTCTGCCAGGGCTACGATCTCCTCATTGCCCCACATCCACAATGGCCACCTGTCGAGCTGCTCCAACACCTCCCTGGCGCTGGCAGCCGCACCCGGTTTGCCCTTCACATAACGATTCAGCTCATACAAGCTGGCCCAGTCTCCTTCCACCGCAATAAAATTAAATCCATGATCTTCAAGCAGCCGCCGGCTGATGGTGTCACGCCATGCATAATACTCACGGGTTCCGTGACTGGCTTCACCTGTGAGAACGAGTCTTCGTTCGCCGGCGATCTCAATCATTGTATCCAGATCACCCCCGGAATTCAGCGGCCGGGCCCTGGAGGAGATCCAGGACACCACATCATCGGCAGCATAACCAATTGATCCCGCAGGCGAAAACAATAAGAGAGAGAAAATAATCGAACAAATTACCTGTTTATTCATTGTATTGTTGAGATTGTAAAAAGTCTTCTGGCAAATTTAAAACAACTTCACGAATATTGTGATAATTCTTATCTTTACGGGCCGTTAAAATGAACGGATTAACAATATAATACGATTATAGCTAACAATCAAATTTATCAATAAAATGCCCCATCACGTTCCCAAAGCAGGAGTTTTTGCGACGACCCTGATTCTTTTTTGTATAATCATATTCGGTGCCGGGCAAACGAGCGCCCAGTCAACTAACTCCAACGGACGGATTTCTGTGTTCCTTGATACCCATCGCTGGATGGACACTGATTTCATCAGGGAACAGATTCCTTTGGTCAATTATGTGCGGGACAAGGAAGTAGCGGACGTTCATATTATTGTTACACGGCATGGGGCAGGATCTGCGGGCACCAACTATGCCATAAGATTTATTGGTCGCAAAGAATTTTTGGGAATGGATTACGAAATGACCTATTGGGCACCCTCAACCAATACCTCAGATGATACCCGGCGCGGGTACACCAATGCACTCAAAGTGGGCCTTGTTCCCTACCTTGCAGAAACCAACCTGGCCGACCGGATTTTGGTGGAATTTGATTATGACGAAGAAGCCCGTGTACAGGATGAGACTTTCGAGCCTGCTGTAGACCCATGGAACAGCTGGGTATTTGAGGTTTACGGCGGATTTAATTTCAGCAGTGAGGAAAGACGAAGCAATATATCCAGCCGCTTTGGTTTCTTCGCCGACAGGGTTACCACAGACTGGAAAATAAGAATGCGACCCTACTTTAATTTCACCAAACAAACCTTTGTAACGGATGACGGTGATATCGAAAGGACCTCCCACAGGCATGGCTATCAAAGCTATGTGGTAAAAAGCATAAATGATCATTGGTCAGCGGGGTTATTTGCCAGCGGAAGGTCCAGCACTTTTCACAACCACCGCTTTACCAGCGAGCTGGTGCCCGCCATTGAATACAGCTACTACCCTTACGACGAAGCCACCCGTCGCTCCATCACACTTGCCTACCGGATGGGATACGCTTACCAGAATTATATTGAAACCACCATCTTCCAGAAAGATGAAGAATTCCTGTGGAGCCATTCGCTGGAAGCTGCTGCCCGTTATCAGCAGCCCTGGGGCACTTTTCGGGCGGGAATCAGCGGTTCACACTTCTTCCATGATTTCTCCTACAACAGGGCGGAAGTCTTTGGAAACATCAGTCTTCGCGTTTTCCAGGGTTTCTCACTGAACCTTCAGGCAAATTATGAGATTATTAATGACCTGCTATCCATCCCTGCCGGTGACCTTCCCATTGAGGATATTTTGCTGGCCCAGACGCAGCAGGCAACAACCTACAGCGTTTCCGGCTCAATCGGGATCAGTTACACCTTCGGGTCAGATTTCAGTGCCGCGTACAATCCGAGATTGTAATCAACACATCAAAACAAAGACATGCGATAATCCTTCCCGCCGGGGATTTCCTCCCGACAGTGGTCAATGACAAAAAAAGGCTGCCCCAAATATGAGGCAGCCTTTTCTGTTGGATGCAGCGAATCTGCTTATAATTGAGCAGATTTACTTGTCATAATCCATATCGGCATGACGCTTATACTGTTTGTATCGCCATTGCGCATCACTCTGTGCAACTTTGAACAGCTTATCAGCATCTTTCGGGAACGCTTTTTTCAGGGAAGAAAAGCGGACCTCAGAATTCAGAAACTCGCTGAACTTGTCCCAATCCGGTTCTTTGCTGTCGAGTTGGAAGGGGTTCTTTCCTTCTGCCTCAAGCAGCGGGTTGTAACGGAAGAGATGCCAGTACCCGGCTTCCACAGCATCTTTTGTTTGCTGCTGGGTTTTACCCATTCCGCCACGCAAACCGTGGTTGATACAGGGTGAATAGGCGATCACCACACTGGGTCCGGGATAAGCCTCGGCTTCACGTACGGCTTTCAGGAACTGGTTCTGGCTTGCGCCCATACCAACCTGCGCCACGTACACATACCCATAGGTCATGGCCATCATACCCAGGTCCTTCTTGCGGATGCGCTTACCGGCAGCGGCAAACTTGGCAATGGCACCAACGGGTGTGGACTTGGAGGCCTGACCACCGGTATTGGAATACACCTCGGTATCCATCACCAGCAGGTTTACATCCTCACCGGAAGCAATCACATGGTCAAGTCCGCCATACCCTATGTCATAAGCCCAGCCGTCACCACCAAACATCCACACTGATTTCTTCACCAGGTATTGTTTCAAATCCAGGATCTCTTTGGCAACCGGATTCTTTTCTTTTTGAAGCACTTCAACTACTTTGGCAGAAAGCTCTTTGGACTTTTCTCCATCCTCCTTGCCTTCTATCCATGCCTTGAATGCCTCGCGGGTATTGTCGTTCAGTTCACCTTCCATGGCTGACCGCATCAGTCGCGCGATGCGCTCCCTGAGCTTATTGACACCTGTGGCCATACCAAAACCATATTCGGCGTTGTCTTCAAACAGGGAGTTCGCCCATGCAGGACCATGTCCGTCACTGTTCACCGTATAGGGGGTTGCCGGAGCAGACCCGCCATAAATAGAGGAACAACCGGTGGCATTGGCAATCATCATCCTGTCGCCGTACAACTGGGTGATCAGTTTTACGTAAGGAGTTTCTCCACATCCGGCACATGCACCGCTGAACTCAAACAACGGTTGTGCAAACTGACTGTTCTTGACAGACTGTTTTTTATCAAGCAGGGTGTCTTTGTAAGATACGTTGTGGTGCATCCAGTCCCAGTTTTTGTCTTCGTGCATCTGTTCGCCAAGCAGCTTCATTTCCAAAGCTTTCGTTTTGGCCGGGCAAACGTCTACACAGTTTCCGCAACCAGTACAGTCAAGCGGACTCACCTGCATACGGTATTTAAGGCCGGCCAGGGACTTGCCCTTGGCATCAACCACCTCAAGGCCTTTCGGTGCCTGCTCCATCTCCTTCTCATCAAGGAGGAAAGGACGGATTACCGAGTGAGGACAAACGTAGGCACACTGGTTACACTGAATACAGTTTTCCTTGATCCATTCCGGCACATGCACGGCAATGCCCCGCTTCTCGTAGGCAGTGGTTCCCTGCGGGAAAGTTCCGTCTTCACGTCCGCGGAATGCACTTACCGGGAGATCATCACCTTTCTGGCTGTTTATGGGGTAAACAATATCGCGGATAAATTCAGGTACATCTTCCCTGACATTCAGTTTGATTGTTTTACCAGCCTTCTTCCAGTCGGCCGGAATCTTCACCTTAATTACTTTACCGCCTTCATCAACAGCAGCGTTGTTCATCCGCACAATTTCCTCTCCCTTTCTGCCGTAGGACTTCTGAATGGCATCCTTCATTTCCTTTACGGACTTCTCGTAAGGAATCACCTCGGTTACCTTGAAGAAGGCACTTTGCATGATGGTGTTGGTACGGCCACCCAGGCCGATCCGTTCTGCAATTTCTGTTGCATTGATGATATAGAACTGAATGTCATTGTCAGCTATATAACGCTTCATGTGATCGGGCACCCGCTTTCTGGTTTCCTCCTCATCCCAGATGGAGTTCAGCAGGAAAATCCCGCCTTTTTTCAGACCATGGAGCATGTCATATTTCTCCAGGTAGGCCGGAACGTGGCAGGCTACAAAGTCGGCGGCATTGATCAGATAGGGGGAGCGGATGGGGCTGTCTCCGAAACGAAGGTGGGAAACGGTAATACCACCTGATTTCTTACTGTCGTAGGAGAAATAGCCCTGTGCAAACTTGTCGGTGGTGTCTCCGATAATTTTGATGGAGTTTTTGTTGGCACCGACTGTACCATCTGCACCAATTCCGTAGAATTTCGCTGCATAGTTGCCCTTGGGCGACACATCCACATTGTCACCAAGCGGCAGGGAAGTGAAGGTTACATCATCCACAATACCTACAGTAAACCGGTTTTTCGGTTCAGGCAATTTCAGGTTGTCAAATACAGAAATGATGTGCCCGGGAACGGTATCTTTGGAGCTCAGTCCATAGCGACCACC
>SL_3KL_010_SEDDRAFT_10002146_pt1 | contig 18052 bp, 15 predicted proteins | sample SodLakKL_010_SED_2_FD_10381 | JGI IMG/M metagenome (IMG submission 10381) | reverse complement strand
GATCGATCACAACCGGTAACAATTATAACTAATGATGCAATAAATAATAACCTTTTCATGTTAATTCCAGATTTTATGACCACTAACTATCTTTTTCTTTTAATAGATTCTTAAACGTATTTAATAGGAACAGGTTTCAAAAATATATATTTGTATATTTTACAAAAACCTTACATTCCTGTGTGATTCTGTTATTCTTCCAATATCGAGATCAAAACAATATTGTAACATTATTTCATGACTTCCGTAACTTCTTCCGCTTCTGCCAAGGGGCGAAGTGGTAATATCATAGGAGTAACCTATACTGATTTGCTCGAATGTAAGTCCCAAAAAAATAACGGCAGCATCCTCAAGCCTATAACTAACGCCACCCCAAAAACGATTATTGTATGTAATGAGTGCGTTTATATCTGTTTGGTATGAAGCGAAGTCTGATTTAACCAGTACAGATGGGCTTATAACAAAGGCTGGCTGCGATGGCAGAGTATAATTATATCCTCCTGTTAAATAAATATGCCTTCTGAGTTGATGTTCGGCACTACCTATTTCCCTGGTTTGTTGTGAAAGCTGGCTAATTGATATGCCTGCCCATGCCTGGTCATCCATTTTATAGAACGCTCCGATTGCGAAATCAATAAACATTCTTGATTCATCGGCTGAACCTCTAAGAGCAGGATCGCCATCATTGATAGGCCTGAAGTTGGAAAAGTCAATTCGCTTATCAAGAAAACCAACCTGACCCCCAAATCCCATAGTACCATAATTCATATCCTGATGATAGGCGTATGCCAGCTTGACCCCGAGTGTTGTTTCAAAACCAAGCTGGTCCTGAACAAATCCTAACCCCAACCCACCTCTTAAAAAAGGTATAGGTGCATCAATGCTAAAGCTGTAAGTTTCAGGATTAACCCGCGTACCCTCTTCATCCCTGAAACCAACCCATTGCTGGCGGGCGAGAGCTGTGGCACATATGGCTGTTCTCAAACCTGCAAAGCCAGGGTTAATTCCCATATTGTTAAACATGTTGTGGCTGAACTGAGCTTCCTGTTGTGCTGAAACATCATCGCAAATAAAAACCATAGTAATAAGTATTGCAGCGATGGTGTGTTTTTTCATTGAAGGTCCTTTTTGTATTTACTCAATTCAGAAACGCAGAAAAGTTTTAAAAATTGAATGACTTAAAAGAATATTTTTGTCATCATTTTCAAAAGCGTAAAAATACAACAATTTTCTTTATCAACAAGATGATGTTATTTTTTTTGGAACCAATATTTCAAAGAACACTTTGATATTCAAATAATTGCAAGATAGTCTCGCAGAAATTTAACATTACAAATATATAAACTATGCCAATGGAGCTTATCAGTATTATTACTTGTTTTCAAACCGAAGAATTTACACAGAATATCAGACCGTTTCATATTACTGCCTGACTATTGTTTGAAAATGTGCTGCAAATGCGTGAAAGAGCATAAAACGTAAAAGAAGAAGCTGTTTTTTTCAAATTCTTTTGCCAAATTTGACTACATGAATTTTTGATATACCTGCCACCATTTTTCAGGTAATTCCTCATTACAGGCATCCTGGTATTCTTTATAGGAGCAGGGAACCAGAAACTGTCTTTCATATTTTGACTGCAATCCCTGGCAAGGCACTTCCATCCACCACCGGTCGCTTACTTTGCTTTTATAAAAAATGATTTCGTTCTTAAACTCTTCCATTGACACCACATATTTAACATATGCTCCGGAATCTTTTCTTTTGCGATCAGGGAAGTCATTTTTCCTGTTATAGAAACCTTCAAGGAAATACCATATCATTTGGGCAACCAGATGAGCGGTTTGCTCTCCGTTATCAAATGCAGGATTAAGTTCATAAAACCCAATAGATGAAAGTTTATCGCTCAGTCCTGCGTAGCGTGTGATTTGACAGGCTTCCTCGCCGTAAAACCCGTTGGGTGATGCATTTGCATTTCCTGGCGAGTCACTCTGTCTGATACTGCTCATATCAAAACTGAGCAAATCGGCATTTCTTACAATGGGCTCAACTTCTTCCAGATTCTTTCGCAACAGGCCAAGTCTGTATACATCAAAATACAGTTTGTTCATCAACTCAATAGCATCCTGGTCTACAAAATAAGTTTGGTAACCGATATTGGTATAATTGAAAAGGAAATTGGGCTGGTGGGTAAGAATTTTATTCAGGAAGTTATGGTTGGAAATCTTATCCTCATTTAGCCCCAGGTCAAATGATGCATCTACAGATACAATATTGATGATTTGCCCCAATGATTCATAAGCCCTGTAATTGGCATAGGTAATATCCTGGCTTCCTCCTATAATAATGGGTATGATCTTTTTTTCCAGCAATTCTGCCACTACGGTTTTTACGGCAAAATAGGTGTCCTCGGTGGTCTCTCCTTGTTTGATATTTCCCAGATCGTTAAGCCTCAGTTTAAAAGGCCCCTGAAATAAGTTATACAAATATTTTCTCACATAGTCCGGAGCAAAAGCGCAGCCCTGATTGTCTTGCGCATTGCGATCTTCCTTTACCCCTATAATGGCAATATCTGTATCTTCCAGTGAAGGAAACGGTTTGTTGGGGAGATAGCTGTTGATAATATTTCCCAATAGCAGCGGATGTGACTTTTCGGGAATAATAAATTTTTGGGTTTCTACGGGCACGAAATAATCAGCAATATCCATAGCAGCATTAAAGTGTTATTTTTTTTTCCTGGTACTAGCTTGTTTTCGTGTTGTACGTGTTTTTTTCGTAGAGGTTCCTTCTTTTATTATTTTTACACAGTCTTCAAAGCTAAACTCCTGAGGATCTTTGCCTTTGGGTAGCTTATAGTTTTTGCCGCCGGCTGAAAGATATGCTCCCCATCTGCCTTTAAGAATTTTGATATCTTCGTCTTCGGTGAATTCACGAATAATTTTTTGCCGATCATTCTCGCGCTTTTCTTCAATGATTTCAACAGCTCTTTCCGAATCAACCGTAAGCGGGTCATCGGACTTTGGCAGGGAATAGAATTTGCCGTCGTGGCGAATATAGGGTCCAAACCTTCCAACGGCAGCAATCATATCTTTACCTTCATACTGACCAACAGTTCGTGGCAACCTGAAAAGATCGAGTGCCTCCTCAAGGGTTATAGTTTCAAGACCCTGATCTTTAAGCAAGCCTGCAAACTGTGGTTTTTCGTCATCTTCAGCAAGTCCAATCTGCACCATGGGGCCAAAACGACCAATGCGGGCAATCACATCTTTACCGGTTTTCGGGTCTTTGCCCAGTAGTCTTTCACCGCTGAATTTATCAGCATGTTGCAGGGTTTGTTCTACTTTATTGTGAAATGGAGAATAAAAGTCATCAATAACCTTTGTCCATTCTTTCAATCCCTGGGCTACATTGTCAAATTCTTTTTCCACATCGGCAGTAAAATTGTAATCCATGATTTCCATGAAATATTCCATAAGGAAACCATTTACAACCACACCAATATCAGTGGGAAACATTTTATTCTTTTCTGCCCCTGTTATTTCAGTTTTAGCCGTTTCTTCAATTTTGTCATTTTTTAAAAGCAAATAGTAGTATTGTCGTTTGCTACCCTCACGACTTTCTTTAACAACATATTCCCTTTTCTGAATAACAGAAATGGTTGGAGCGTATGTAGAAGGACGCCCGATTCCCAGTTCTTCAAGTTTTTTCACCAGGCTGGCCTCGGTATATCTTGGTGGATGCTTTGAAAATCTTTCCTGAGCAACCATCTCTTTCATTTTTAATGATTGGTTAACCTTCAGGGGAGGAAGAATTCCTTCGGTGGATTCTTCGTCTTCGTCATCGGTTGATTCCAGGTAAACCTTAAGAAATCCATCAAATTTCAGGACCTCACCTGAAGCAGTAAATTTTTCTTCAGTTGTTGAAATGTCAATGGTTACATTGGTTTTTTCGAGTTCCGCATCACTCATCTGCGATGCAAGCGTACGTTTCCAGATAAGCTCATACAGTCTTCTCTCCGATTCATCAGCACCGGCTTGCGTATCAGTCATAAATGTGGGCCTTATGGCTTCATGTGCTTCCTGTGCGCCCTTGGATTTGGTGGCGTACTTCCTGATTTTAACGTATTCTTTTCCGAAGTTTTTCTCAATTAAATCTTTTGCCATACCGGTAGCAGTATCGGAAAGATTTACAGAGTCAGTTCTCATGTAGGTGATCTTTCCTGATTCATATAGTTTTTGGGCTACCATCATAGTTCGGGAAACTGAAAAGCTAAGCTTTCTGCTGGCTTCCTGCTGCAGGGTTGATGTGGTAAATGGTGCTGCGGGTGATTTTTTTGTGGGTTTAGTTTCCACATTTTCTACAGTATAGTTTGCAGATTTGCATTTTTCAAGAAATGCCAGAGCCTGTTTTTTGTCTTTGAAACGTTGAGGCAGTTCTGCTTTTACTATAACCGGCTGGCCATTGTGTAATACTTCAAAAAGAGCCGTAACCCTGAATGAACCTGTGGTTTTAAATTCCTGTATTTCTTTTTCTCTTTCCACAATAAGCCTTACAGCCACTGATTGTACTCGCCCTGCAGACAGGGCCGGCTTCACCTTTTTCCACAATAACGGAGAAAGTTCAAAACCCACCAGCCGGTCCAGTACCCTGCGAGCCTGCTGTGCATTTACCAGGTTATTGTCAATGCTACGCGGTTTTTGGATGGCATTCTGGATAGCACTTTTGGTTATTTCGTGAAAAACAATGCGCCTGTATTTTTTTTCGTCCAGTTTAAGACTTTCGGCCAGATGCCATGAAATGGCCTCTCCTTCGCGGTCTTCATCAGTTGCCAGCCATACAACCTCTGCTTGTTTGGAAAGCTTTTTCAACTCACTTACAACACTCTTTTTATCTTCCGAAATTTCGTAAATGGGAGTGAAGTTGTTTTCAATATCAACTCCAAGCTTGGTTTTTGAAAGATCACGCACGTGACCGAAGCTTGATTTTACGAGAAATTCTTTTCCAAGAAAACCCTCAATGGTTTTAGCTTTTGCCGGAGACTCAACGATAACAAGGTTTTTAACCATATTTTTTTGTTTTTTTGTTTGCTTTAAAGCTTGCAAAACTACTTAATAAAAATGAAATACAAATTTTTCTGCCTGTTGTGCATAAACATAATCTTGGTAATAATGTTTTTCAGCCTTTTTCTTTATGCCGAAAAATGCAACCTAAACCAACAGCAAAATGATGGTTTTTTAGCACACATCGAATGTGGTTTATGCCAAAAAACTATTTTTCGTAATTTAAAGTTCATAAAAAATGTAAATTAAATCAAGTATGAATTGAATTTACCTTGGATTAAAAACAAAATTCATTTTGAAGCCTGAAAAAATAAGTAATTTTGCAGTTCAATACCGAAATAGTGTTTTTACCATAAACTGAAATCTGAAATTTGGAAAAGAAAATATATATAGAGACCTACGGCTGCCAGATGAATTTTTCTGATAGTGAAATAGTAGCCTCCATAATGACAGAGAATAATTATTTTGCTACCCGTGATTCAGGGGAGGCAGATATCATTTTTATCAATACATGCTCCATCCGCGATAATGCCGAACAAAAGGTACTGAACCGGTTGAAGCAATTGCAGGTGCTTCGCAAAAAAAAACCCAATCTGGTAATAGGAGTTTTGGGTTGTATGGCAGAGCGGTTAAAGGCTGAATTACTTGAAGAAGCCAGCACCGGTTCAAGAGTTGATATGGTTGTGGGCCCCGATGCCTACAGAGACCTTCCGCAGCTTCTGCTTGATGTGGAAAGCGGTCAGAAGGCAGTTAATGTAATCCTGTCGGCTGAAGAAACTTATGCTGATATTACCCCGGTTCGATATGCCAGCAATGGTGTATCTGCATTCATTTCCATAATGAGAGGATGCGAAAACTTCTGCACCTACTGTGTAGTTCCATACACACGTGGAAAAGAAAGAAGCCGGAATATCAAAAGCATTCTTTCGGAAGCAGGCGAACTTTTCGAGAAAGGCTTTCGGGAGATAACCCTTTTGGGTCAGAATGTGAACTCCTATCATTTTGAAGATGAGAAAACCAGCAAAATCATAACCTTCCCTGAGTTGCTTGAGGCTGTTGCTTCCATCGATCCTGCCTTAAGGGTGAGATTTGCTACTTCACATCCAAAGGATATATCGGATATGCTATTGCAGGTGATTGCAAGAAATGATAATATCTGCAAAGCCATACATTTGCCTGTGCAATCGGGCAGTTCGGTCGTATTGAAAAAGATGAACCGAAAATACTCTAGAGAAGTTTACCTGGAGCGAATTTCAGCCATTAAGACAACTATACCTGATGCAGCCATCTCAACAGATATTATTGCCGGATTTTGCGGTGAAACTGAAGATGATCACCGGCAAACCATCAGCCTGATGAAAGATGTGGAATTTGATTTTGCATATATGTTCAAATACTCTGAAAGGCCAGGCACTATTGCCGAAAAGAAATTTGATGATGATGTGCCGGAAGAATTTAAGTCGCGAAGACTACAAGAGATCATTGAACTTCAGAGTAAGATTTCATTGCAAAGCAATCACGCTGACATTGGTAAAATATTTGAAGTGCTGGTGGAAGGGAAATCCCGAAAGTCAGAGAAGATGGTTTCCGGACGCAACAGCCAGAATAAAATGGTTGTTTTCCCCGATAAGGGATACAAGCCCGGAGATTATGTGAATGTAAAAATTAACGATTGTACTTCGGCTACCCTTAAGGGAGCGGCCGTTTGACTCCCTGTTAATCTTCCTTTTGTTTCAGAAAATCCATCAATGCAGAGGCAACAACCAGGTCCTCGCGGTTGGTGATTTTGATGTTTTCCCGGTTTCCCTCTGTAATATAAATTCTTTCGCCTGTGAGCTCCAGAACGGAAGCATCGTCGGTGAATGACGGGTTGTAGTTTACGTTGTATGCAGCCTTGATTTTTGATGCAAGAAAACACTGGGGCGTCTGAATCACTCTGAGAGATTCCCTGTTGATGATTTTACTGAAAGCTCCTTCCAGAAGTCTTACCGATTCATTGATATTTGCAGCAGGGATGGCATTCCCGAATTTGGATGCAATATGGAAACATTGCTGGATGGTTTTAAGAGAAACAAGTGGTCTTACCCCATCGTGAATGGCAACAATGGCATCATCAGGCACTTTTTTGAGTCCGTTTTTTACAGAATGAAAACGTGTTGGACCCCCATAAACAACATCAAGGGGAGGATAAAAATGGTGTTTTTTGCAAAGCAACATCCATTTATCTTCATGCTCTTCAGGTAAAACAAGCACAATTTGTATGTCGGGAGAAAATTTCAGGAAAACGGATATGGAATAAATAAGCAGGGGTTTTCCATGCAATAGCATAAACTGCTTTGGAAGGGGCGAGTTCATTCTCACCCCAGCACCTCCGGCAGTTATGATAGCATATTTTTGTTGCATTCTCTTACGATCAGATGATAAGCAATGCGTCGCCGTACGTAAAGAATTTATATTTTTCTTTCACTGCAACTTTATAGGCTTTTATTAATAAATCAAAACCTGTAAAGGCAGAAACCATCATCATAAGTGTTGATTGTGGCAAGTGAAAGTTGGAAACCATTGCATTTGCCACGCTGAAATCATAGGGAGGGTAAATGAATTTGTTGGTCCATCCATCATAGGGCTTAAGTTGTCCGTAAATGCTTACAGATGATTCCAGAGCACGCATGGTTGTGGTGCCTACGGCACAGATCCTTTTCCTTTTTTCCTTGGCAGCATTAACGAGACTGGCAGTTTTTTCCTCAATGATGAACTGTTCAGAGTCCATTTTATGTTTACTCAGGTCTTCAACATCAACACTTCTGAAATTGCCCAGGCCGGCATGTAGAGTTATTTCGCCAAAGTTGATTCCTTTGAGCTCAAGGCGCTTGATCAGCTCACGGCTAAAATGCATCCCGGCTGTTGGGGCCGCAACTGCACCTTCCCTTTTGGCAAAAACTGTCTGATATCTTTCTTTATCTTCGGGTTCCACCGGGCGGCGAATCAATTTTGGGAGTGGCGTTTCTCCCAATGTTTCAACCGTTTTCTTGAATTCGTCGTATGTTCCGTCGAAAAGAAATCTGAGCGTGCGACCACGAGATGTGGTGTTGTCAATTACCTCTGCCACGAGGTTATCGTCTTCACCAAAATACAGCTTGTTCCCAATTCTGATTTTTCTGGCCGGATCAACCAAAACATCCCACAGGCGGGCTTCACGATTAAGTTCCCTGAGCAGGAAAACCTCTATTTTGGCACCGGTTTTTTCTTTGGTTCCATAAAGACGTGCAGGAAAAACCTTTGTATTATTGACAACCATAACATCGCCATCATCAAAATATCCTAAAATATCTTTAAAAGTCTTATGTTCAATTTCACCGGTTTTGCGATGCACAACCATTAAACGTGATTCATCTCTGCTTGCTGTTGGGTGTTCTGCGATTAGTTCGGCAGGTAAATTAAATTTAAAATCCGATAATTTCATTAGAAAATAATTTGTTTAAGTAACTGGTATAATGGAACTTGCATGAAACAACTTTCATCTTTTTTTTGTGAGCGCGCGGTGCTCATGCAAGTTTCATCTGTTTATAATTTGTTTTAGGTAGTCAGATGGAGCTCGCCAACGTTTCTTAACACTGGTTTTATAGACCGCAGCGATATAATCATCAAAGTGTCTGTCAAATATGTTGTCTTAGCCCGGTTCATTGTTTCCTTTTGTTTTATGGTTTTAGTGGAGAGTAACCCTGATAATAACCTTAAATCCGTTTCAAATTGATTTAACAAAAAATATAGGTTATTGTTTCTTGATTGTGCTGCTTCTCCTGTTTTTCGTTAGTGCTTTTTTTTTCCCGAAAAATCATTATTATACCTTGGCCTTCATGATATTTAAAGGCAAGGAATTTTTCCGGACGTTAGTGCATTTCTTTAATTTATTGAAAAATTTCCACAGAAAGGAGTGCAAAGATAATACATGAAAGAGCCTATGTCAATAGTTTTCAGGAATAAAAAACCGTAATGATGTTTTTCACTGCAAGATTTTGTCTGATTCCTTTAATAAATCAGGGCTGTTTAATGGGATTATTTGTGAAAAAGTTTTCGAGATCATCTATTGTCCAGGCATCATCAACCGAAAAATCGCCAATTCCTGTTCTTTTGAGTGCTTTGAGGTAAGCTCCTGATTTTATCTCCTTTCCGAAATCGCGGGCAATGGCTCTTATGTAAGTTCCTTTGCTACAAACTATTCTGAAATCTGCTTCCGGTAATTCAAGCTTTGTGATTTCAAAATGATGAATGGTTATTTTATTGGGCTTTAGTATGGTTGCATCACCGCGTCGTGCATGAAAATAAGCACGTTCTCCCTCTATTTTTTTTGCAGAGAAAAGTGGTGGCACCTGATCGATTTCACCTGTAAATATTTCAGCAGCTTTTTGAATCAGATCAGCATTAATGTGATCTGTCGGGTATAATTCATCGGGTTCAGTTTCCAGATCTGATGATGGAGTAGATGCTCCTAAAAAAAAGGTACCTGTATATTCTTTTTTCTGGTTCTGATAGGTTTCAATTTCTTTTGTTTTTTTTCCTGTGCATATAATCAGTAGTCCGGTTGCCAATGGATCAAGGGTACCGGCATGACCAACCTTTATCTTTTTGATCCTGAGGCGGTGTCTAAGCAACGCTTTAATTTTTTTTACAACATCAAAGGAGGTCCAGTACATAGGCTTGTCTAATAACAAGACTGTACCGGCAATAAATTCTTCGGGTGTAATTTTATGATCAGTCATTACCGGGTTTTTTTATTGGAACTCATATGAAAATCAGGAAATGAGATGTTTCTTTTAGTATAAAAAGCAAACCTTCCCGCTTCTTAAAATAATGCAAAATAAATGGCAGTAGCTCCTGCAAGAGCAGTATAAGCAGAGAAATAGGCCAGTTTCCCTTTTTTCACGATTTTCAACATCCAGCTGCAGGCCAGGAGTCCTGAAAAAAATGCTGCCACAGCTCCGATCAAAAGCGATGATGTGGCGATTGCTGAAGGTTCAGTGGCACTAGCCAGATCCAGTATTTCAAGGAATGAAGCTCCAAAAATGGGAATCAATACCATAAGGAATGAAAACCTTGTGGCTTTTTCCCTGTCAATACCCAGGTAAAGTGCAGTACTAATGGTTGCTCCGCTCCGGCTTATTCCGGGCAAGATTGCAATTGTCTGCGCAAGACCTATTATAATAGAACTTTTTAGGGTTATATCTTTTTTCTTATTGGGGGCAAAGTTGGTTAAAAGAAGCAGCATCGATGTAATAAGAAGCATGGAGCCTACCAGTAATATATTCCCTTCAAAAAGCGATTCTATCTGGCTTTTAAAAAGGACACCCACAATGCCAACAGGTAAAGCAGATATGATAAGAAGCAAAATAAATTTTGTTTCGTCATTCCACTCGAATTTTAATAGGCCTGTAATAAGATTGAGAATATCATTGCGAAACACCACTATAACACTTAAAAAAGTGGCACCATGCACAATTATTGAAAAGGTGAGATTTTCTTCCTGCAACCCGAAAATTGCAGAGCCGATTTCCAGGTGTCCGCTGCTGCTCACTGGCAAAAATTCAGTAAGGCCTTGTAAAAGGCCCAGAATAAGCGCTTCAATCCATGTCATAGTTTAAAGTTGGATAGGTAAGGGTAAGGTAACATGGGTAAAAAATACCGGCTTTAAAAAATTGATTTTAAGACTGTTCGCCCGAGGATTTCTTTCTTTTTAAAATAGAGTAGATCTGTATTCCATATCCGAGCAAAACCAGGAATGGAGCAAGTGTCAATCTTCTGAAATTAAAAAGATCATAGCTGAACTGGTTTGGGTCATCGCTGCCGCCTCCAATCATAAGGATAAATCCCAGCGCAGTAACCACCAGCCCGACTATAAGCAAAGTGTATTTGGTGCGGTCAAAAAGAAAATCAGTTTCAGGTTTTTTCTTCATGTGAAAATCTTTTAATAAAGGTATAGATGGTCTGTTTTAATATGCAGGTATTTTTTTACTGCAAAATGTGTTGAAATCCAGCTTACGATGATTCCCAGGAAAATTACCAGTGCAAACATGGTAAATAACATTTCAATATCCTGGAAATTGATCAGTTCGGGAACAGATTTTTGTGCTGCATAAAGTGAAAGCAACAACAAAGCAATGGATATGGCTGCTCCAATTATCCCCTGTATGATACCTTTGAGAACAAATGGCTTGCGGATAAATGACTGAGTGGCTCCCACCAGTTGCATGCTTTTAATCAGGAACCTTTTTGAGAAAACGCTCAAACGTATGGTATTGTTAATGAGGCTGAAAGCAATAACAAGTAACAGTGTTCCGAACAGCAGAAGAAATACCCCGATTTTTCTGACATTTTCATTGACAATATGCACAAGATTTTTCTGGTAATCGACCTCCTTCACAATCCGGCTTTTTAGCACTTCTCCTTCAAAAACCGCAAGACTATCAGGGTTTGCCCATGCGGCATGAAGTTTTACTTCAATGGATGGGAATAGCGGATTATAGCCGAGAAATCCAACAAAATCTTCACCCAGTTCTGCCATAAGATCTTCTGCTGCCTTGTCGCTTGAAATAAACTCGGTTGACTTAACAGCCTGAAGTACTTCCAGCGTTTTTTGCAGCTGCGATATCTCGGCATTGCGGGCGTTATCCATAATTACGATAGAAAATCCAATGTTCTCTTTCACATGTTCCGAAAGTTTTCGGGTGTGCATAATAATAAGCCCGAGCAGGCCCAGCACGTAAAGTACAAGGGTAATGCTTACTACTGTTGAAATGTATGATGTTTTAAGCCGTCGGCCAATTACTATTTCTTCCGGTCGTGCCATCGTAAAAATTGAGTTGCAAAGCTAATAAAAAATGAAGAATATTACCCTGTTTCAAACCTATTTGCAAGTTTAAATATTGTGTATGACAGACAATAAAAAGAGCTTTCCGGTATTCAGGAAAGCTCTTCCTCTGGAATTAACAAGAATCAATTACCGGTCTTTTACCTGGTAAGGATGATCCTTTTCGTTATTACCTTGTTTTCAATGGTAAGTTTGCAGAAGTATATTCCGTTGGGGAGTGATTCAGCTGACAGGTTAAATCTTTGTTTCTCAAAAGCATTTATATGCCCTTCAAATAATGTTGCAATTCTTAACCCCGAAATACTAAAAACTTCGAGTGTTACATTACGGGTCTCAGGTATAACAAACTCTACATAAGCATTTTCACTGAATGGATTTGGGTATATATGAACAGCAATTTTGGAATTTGTGCCGGATTCGTTCATGCCAGGTAGTGTTTCGGATAATTCTATTTGGAGATTTTGTATATCAATTACAATGCATTTTGTAACCATGCAGCCATTCTGGTCGGTAACATTTATGTTCTTCCACCCCGGGTCGAGTCCGTTAAAAACAATTTCCTGTTCTTCGTAATAAAGATATTGTTTTGCTCCTTCATCAGGCTCACATTCATCATTCATGCTCACATAAAAGGGTGCTGTACCACCTTTTATTTCCATTTTAACTTTTCCGGTATTATCATCCGAAGTTGCTGAGTTAATTTCAACAACTGTAATTTCTAATTCTTTTGGCTCTTCTATTTCGAAGGTTATTTCTCCGGGTCCGCAATTCTTTGAATCGCCTACTTTAAGGGTATGATGGCCTGCAGACAGGTTTTCAACGGTTAAAACTCCTTCCTGATAATCGCCCAGGTTAAACACATAGGGAGGGGCTCCACCTTTAACAGAAAACTTTACACTGCCCGATTCATGACCAAAGCAAAGGCCGTGCTCAATTAAAAGCAAAGAGGCAATAACCGGTGTGGGTTCAATCAGCGAAAAATCAATCTGAGCTGGTGTGCAGGCTTTTGAGTCGTGCAGGTACCACGAGTGCGTTCCTGCCCATACACCCGTTATTAAAGCTTCATGGTTAAACCGGGCCAACTCACTACCGTTGTGATCAACCAGTAGATATGGTGGGGTCCCTCCTATGCCTGCAACTAATACTTCTGTAGAATGACCAGAGCAATAAATGGGTTCATAATTAAAAAAGTAGCTTAAAGGCTCCGGCTCGGCCACTTCAAAACATTCATAATAAATGCACCCGTTGGCATCTGTGACTGATATAAGATATTTACCCGGCAAAAGGTTAATATACGTGGCTGTTTGTGTTTTTAAAACCTGGGTTTGTGCATCGTCATTCATTTCACAACCGGCAGAAATGCAAATATTAAATGGAGCCGATCCGGTAACATCAACCATGATACTGCCATCATTACTTCCCGGGCAGCTCGCATCGGTAACCCTAACGATAACCAAATCCGGGTCAATCTGACAGGTGGTTGAAGCAGATGGGTTTGCGAAGTCCGGGTTGGCCGCATCTGCCAAAATGCTCTGAAAGCCGAAAAGAATAAGCAGCAGCCCGAATTGTGGAATTGTTTTACAGTGTTTCATTGCTTTAAAATTTTGTGATAAAATGGCCCTGTGTCATTGGTTTGATATTTCCAGATCTTTGCAGATTAGAAATTTATGCACCTGGGATTCATTTTAGTTGTTCACATATTTCTGCAGTTATATTTATACAGTTCTTTGGGTTTTATTTTATTTAAATAAGTGGTGCTTTTCTAAATAAATTACTTGTTAGTCGAACTATAATTTAATTTAATTGGTAAAAAATTATAATTACCTGATAAAGGTATTCTGTGATTAATGCTTCCACAATACGGAATCATACATATTTTAGTATTGTGGTAAACCCTTAATAAAATGCAGAGAATTAATCTTAAGGCATTTTATATCAGGTGTTTATATTGCATATGTAATATTTCTTACACCTGAATAAAAAAACCAAATATATTGATCCGGTTTACGACAATGTGGCCAGAATATCAAGGGCGATGATTAAATGATCTTTCCAGCAGATACATTTTAAATCACTCATAATAAAAGATGTAAACAGGTGGGATTTAATCCTTAATTTTGTATTTAAAATAAAAGCAAGCATGGCAAATAAAATTATGGATCCCATAGGTCGTTTGATGGGATTGAGATACAAATCGCATCCATGGCATGGAGTTGATATTGGTAAAGATGCACCTGATGTTCTTACCTGTTTTGTTGAAATGGTAAGTACCGATACGGTTAAGTACGAAGTAGATAAGGTAACGGGTTATCTTAAAATTGACCGCCCGCAAAAATACTCAAATGTGCTGCCTGCTATGTATGGATTTATTCCCCAGACTCTTTGTGCCAAAAGAACGGCAGAGTTTGCCAACGAAAAAACAGGAAGAGAAGATCTGGTGGGAGATGGTGATCCGCTTGATATATGTATTCTTACCGAAAAATCCATTTCGCACGGAGATATCCTGGTTGAGGCAATTCCCATCGGCGGTTTTCGAATGCTTGATAACAATCAGGCTGATGACAAAATCATTGCAGTATTGAAAGATGATGCGGTTTATGGAGCCATGAAAGATATTTCAGAATGTCCGTCGCCGGTTGTTGAGAGACTTAAGCATTATTTTCTTACCTATAAAGATCTACCCAATACAAAACTGGATGTTGATATCACCCATACCTATAACGCTGACGAAGCCAAGGATGTAATAAGGAGAACGATAGAAGATTACCGTGTGAAGTTTGAGAACCTTGACAATCTTTTATCAGCCGTATAGGTAAAAGCAGAACTTATAATATCCCATTCAGCCGGAATATTTTTCCCGGCAGGGGCCTTACAGCTCCCTTAAACTCAAGATTGAGCAGCAGAGATGATGCCTTGCTGAAGGAAAATCCCGATTTTTTGACCAAATAATCGAAGGATGCTTCACCGTTCTCTTTCATCAGGTTGGTGAGTATTTTTTCCTCTGGTTCCAGCTCAATAAACAGCTGTTGTTGTTTATTTTTTGATTTTGAAGGTTCACTTTCCCACTGCATAATGTATTCAATATCAGCGGCCGATTCAATCAAATTTGCTTTGTGAATTTTGATCAGGTGGTTGCACCCCTGGCTGTAGGTATCTGTGGTTTTGCCTGGTACAGCAAAAACATCCCTGTTATATGAGTTGGCAATATTGGCTGTAATGAGTGCGCCCCCTGTCTTGGCTGCTTCAATAACAATGAGTGCATCCACAAGTCCGGCAATGATCCGGTTTCTTTTAGGGAAATTTTCCCTGTCGGGTTTGGTTTCACTGGTAAAATCGGAAAGCAATCCACCGTTTTCTTGAAGCATCTTTTTGGCCAGGGGCTTGTTTAGTGGAGGGTAAATGCGGTCAAGGCCGTGACCCAAAACTCCAACGTTTTGTAAGCTATTGTCCAGTGCAGTTTTATGCGCCCTTGCATCTACCCCGTAGGCCAATCCACTTATTATCAGGGGGTCGTGCTTACTTATTCCTTCAATTATTTCAGTGCATTTCGATTTGCCATATTCGGTAATATTTCTGGTGCCGACTACGGCAATGATTTTTTGCTTATTAAGATCAGCCCTCCCTTTGTAGAATAGGAGTATAGGTCCGTCTTCACAGTGTTTCAGCCTTTCCGGATATCCTTTTTCTGTATAAAAAAATACCTTGATTTTGTTTTTTTCAATGAAGCTTATTTCCTTTTCTACACGTTTAAAATCTTTGAAGCGATTTACGGCACGTGCAAGGTGGCCGCCAATACCGGGAATTTTCAGAAGAGATGATTCTTTTTCCGAAAAAACGGCATCGATACCCCCACAATAAGAGATAAGTTTTTTTGCTGTTATTCCTCCAACACCGGGTATCATGGTTAATGCAATTTTGTATTTCAATAAATCATCCATAACAATGTCAAAAGATTTTTTCAGGAACTTTTTCTTCCATTTAAGTTATTATGATAAGATTATTTTAAGTACAATATCTGCAGTAATTATTTAATGAAGTTGCTGTATGTTTTTTTGTGCTGAAAGCACCGGTTCAAGTTCTTTACCCCTGAGTATGTAAGCGTAATTTCCGAGTGCAGGAGCCAGCACATCGGGCACATGATCGTTATGAATGATCATTGCACCGTATTTTGACATTACTTCATCATGCGATAGAATGTAGTTTTTAGTGAACTTCCGGCTCACATAACAAACATGATATTTTCTTGTGAATGGAGCAGTCATTTTGTTGTTAACAACTACACTGGCCCATTCCTGGTAAATATCAAAATCACATGCGTAGTTAAACATGTCTGTTGTAAATCCACCGGGAGGCCGCATATTCACTTCGAGTGCCACAAGTTTTCCGCTGTTATGAAGTCTGAAAAACTCAAAATGGAAAAACCGCGATTTTACCTTAAATGCTTTAATGATTTTACGTCCGGCCTCTTCAAGGTCTTTTGGAATATCGCGAAATGAAAAATACGAAACGTGGGTATCGTTATTAACCACTTCCATTACACCACTGTCATATGCATGGCCGGTATAGAAAAGGAGATTTCCGAATTTATCGGTTAATCCATCAAAGGACTCAATATCGCCCTTGATAAATTCTTCCATTATGTAAAGAATATCTGGTTTTGTTTCAAAGAAGAAACGGAGTTCATTTTCATCGCTGATCTTATATGTATTTGCAGCACCTACACCTTTATCGGGTTTACCAACAACGGGGTAACCAACCTCCTGAATAAACTCCAGCGCATCGTCAAAAGTATCGATCACCCTTCCGCGGGCTACACTTACACCTGCATTCTGAAAAACCCTCTTCATCTGCGACTTTTGTTTGATTATATCCAGTTCGTGAAGCCTTATACCGTCAATATTGAAATCGGTCCGGAGCTTTGCCTCGGTTTCCAGCCAGTATTCATTGTTGGAGTCGATACCCTGTATTTTTCCGTGCTTCCATGTAAAATAGCCCATTGCACGCAGTAGTTGATTGTAATTGTGCATGTCTTCCACCTTGAAGTATTCAGTGAAAGCGGATTTGAGTTCGGGCCTTAGCTCATTATAATTCAGGTCGCCTAATCCCAGCAATGTGGCTCCGAATTTTTTCAGGGCTACACAAAAATTGTAGTAATTGGGTGGGAAGTGCGGTGAAAAGTAAACATAATTCATAAAATAATCCTTTATATTTCCTTGATTATGAAAGCAAAAAGCCGCCTATGCCAGATTTTTCACACCAACGGCTTTAAACTTAATACAAGATACAAAGGATTTTGATACGAATGTTTGGTTTATTACCCTCCATGGGGAAAAATTTTTCCAGCTCTGGCAACCTGCAATTTAATGACTCTGATTGTTCCTTCTTTATCACATGAATGAACTATTACAAAATAGATCCCTAAAGGCAGTTGTCTGAAGTCATAAGGAAAATTCCTTGTACGGCTGATACTTCATAACCGGTATTTTACCCGTAAAATAAATTGTATTTCGTTTAGGGATATACGGCAATTAAATAAAAAAACGTATGTTCGTAAAAAATGTCTATGCCTGTAACAGTACTTGTTTGCCCTCTGAACTGGGGGCTGGGGCATGCCACAAGGTGTATACCCGTAATTCGCCAGCTGCTTGAGAGAAACTGCCGGGTGGTTGTTGCGGCCTCCGGGGCGTCTCTTAACATGCTGCAGCAGGAACTTGAATCCGGGGTTGAATATGAAGAATTTCCGGGAAAAGAGATCAGTTATTCACGCGGAAAGTTTATGATACTCAAGCTTACCGCTCAGTTGCCCGCATTTCTTTTTTCTATTTACAAAGAATACAGATGGATTCAAAAACAGGTAAAGCGCATTAAACCGGATATCATAATTTCAGATAACAGATATGGTGCAAGGTCGAAATCGGCAGTTTCGGTTTTTATTACACACCAGCTTTTTGTACAGATGCCTCCCAGGCTCAGGTTATTTCAGGGTATTGCCAACCGGATCAATCATATGTTTATCAGGGCATTTGATAATTGCTGGGTGCCAGACTTTCCTGATACCCCCGGTTTGTCGGGAGAATTATCACATTACAGGCAGCTGCCTTTCGTTCAATTTACAGGGCCCCTGAGCAGA